>Ga0111162_1013_pt1 | contig 20644 bp, 24 predicted proteins | sample DeeMarSeWOR28_12_FD_80263 | JGI IMG/M metagenome (GOLD analysis project Ga0111162, IMG submission 80263) | Nitrospira bacterium SG8_35_1 | reverse complement strand
TGCTTCCCATGACAAGGGCTTCAAATTCCTTGCCGCAGGAACGGCAGACAAAATCAAATAAAGGCATCCGTTTTTCTCCAAATTATATAAAAAATCTTATCATGACAGCTCCATATCAAGGATTTACCCCTGGCAAAACAATTGAAATCCTGCCTGGACCACTGACCAACACGCAGTATATCCTCATTGGAGAACTATCGTCAAGTTTTTGCACTAAAAAGACTTTTACTGGAAAGTCTTGCAGCCGGAAACACAGTTTGACACTATTATCATTTTGTTATTTTTTGCAAGGCACTGCGGTTATTTCAGGACAAAGGAGGGAAAATAAAAAAAGCGCGGCGGGAAAAAATCTCCAGCCGCGCTCTGTAAAAAAAATCCTAGGCTAATTCTTTCATGATTGCTTCTGAAACTTCGGGAATAGATGGCGTCCCATCCACTGATATCACCTTTGGTCCCTCAAGTAGTTTAAAATAGTTAACAGCAGCCATGGTGCCGGTAATATCATCGTAGTAAATATCATGCCGCTTATCAATGGCGGTATCATCCTGGTCATCCGGTCTTGTTTTCAGGTCTCCGCCGCATACCCGGCAAACCAGTTTACCCTCCTTTTCCACCGGCTTGATGGCATCAAAGGCGATATGATTGGGATGATTATTGTCATTGACGCAGAGACGGCGTCCAGTAATGCGCAGCTTGGCAATTTCCCTGTCCAGGACGATCTCGATGACATAATCGAGATTAATGTTCTCTGCCGCCAGGGCCTTGGCCAGAGTTTCGGCCTGCACCTTGTTGCGCGGAAATCCGTCAAGCAGCCAGCCGTTTTTGCAGTCGTCCTCCTTGAGCCTGTCAAGGATCATGGGGATGGTAATGTCATCCGGCACCAGGTCTCCCCTGTCGATAAATTCTTTGGCCTTTTTGCCCAGTTCGGTGCCGCCGCCGATGTTCTGCCGAAAAATAGCACCGGATTCTATATGTGGCATATTATATTTTTTTTGGACAATAGCTCCCTGGGTGCCCTTGCCGCTTCCATTGGGTCCAAATACCAAAATGTTCATGTGCTGCTCCTTTTTCTATTCATTCATCTGTTAATCAAGAAATACCCTACTGCCTAAAATACATCAGCATTTAATAAAACAATTCGACTGAAGCATCATTCATTTTTTTAAAAGGGCCAATATATACCATATGAAATCTGATGCAAATAAAATATTAAAAATGACCATGGTCATTTTTAAGGTTTCAAGGTTTCCAGGGATCAAGGGGACAAGTGAAAAAGTTATGTTTATAATATATCTTAATATTAACTCATGACCCTCAAAACACCTTTTAAAACCTTTAACCTTAAACTTTATTACATTTCCTTATGCAGCCTTATTTCTTTAGTCTTTTATCCCTTGAAACCTTGACCCCTAGAACCCTTGAAACCTTGTTTCCTTCCCACTAATCTTTTGACATCAGTTCCCAAACAAGGTATTTCTTCTACCCTTGCTGAGAAAATAATTGTATAGAGCCTTCCGGAAATCACTCTTTGGAGATTTTATAAAATAACTATATCGAATTTCAGGAGTATTTGTATGCAGGAAATAAAGATCGGTTTAATCGGCTTTGGCACCGTGGGCAGCGGCCTGGCCCAGGTTCTTTTTGAACAGCAGGCCCGCCTGGGTAAACGGGTCGGAGTTTCCATACGGCTGACCAAAGTTGCCGACATCATGGTGGAAACCCTTCCCGATCATATATCACAAGGTGGCAAGGTTAGACTTACCAAAGACGCCAATGATTTATTCACCGACCCTGAAATCAGCATTGTAGTAGAACTAATCGGCGGTATTGAGCCGGCCAGAACGTTTATATTAAAGGCAATCGAATCCGGAAAGCATGTTGTCACAGCTAACAAGGCCCTGCTTTCACTGCATGGTAAAGAAATATTTGAAGCCGCCTCTGCCAAAGGAGTCGAAGTTGGCTTCGAGGCCAGTGTCGGCGGCGGCATCCCTGTGATCAAGTCACTGAAGGAAGGGCTCGTCGCGAACAAAATCCTCTCCATCATGGGTATTATGAACGGTACGGCGAACTACATCCTTACCCAGATGACTGACCATGCGGCCCCGTTTGAGGAGGTGCTCAAGGATGCGCAGGCAAAAGGTTTTGCCGAGGCGGACCCGACCTATGATATTGAAGGTATCGACACGGCCCATAAACTTGTTATTCTCATGACCATTGCTTATGGCACACACATCCATCTTGACCAGGTAACAACCGAGGGCATCTCACGCATCCAGCCCATTGATATCGATTTTGCCAGGGAATTCGGCTATCGTATCAAGCTGCTCGCTATCAGCTGCAACCATGGCGATCATGTTGAGGCCCGGGTGCATCCGACCATGGTCCCGGAGAAACATTTGCTGGCAAATATCAACGGCGCCTATAATGCCATCCATTTCAAGGGTGACATGGTAGGCAACGTGGTGCTGTACGGCCTCGGTGCCGGCATGATGCCAACCGGCAGCGCCGTTGTGGCAGATATAGTTGATATTGCAAGAGATATCCTTACCGATGCGGTGCAGCGTGTTCCGTCTCTTTCTTATCTGCCGGAGCATTTTACCGTGAGAAAAATCACACCGCTGGAGGATATTCGCTGTCCTTATTATTTCAGAATGACGGCTCTGGATAAACCCGGGGTTCTCTCTACCATTTCCGGCATTCTTGGCAGCCATGGCATAAGCATTGAATCGGTAATCCAGAAAGGCAGGGGCCACAGGGAAGCCGTGCCTCTTGTCATACTGACCCATGAAGCCGGTGAGGCAGATGTACAGAGGGCGATTGCTGAAATTGACGCATTGGATATTGTGAGTGACAAAACCGTCAAGATACGAATTCTGGCGAACAACGAGGAAGAGTAAAAAAACAGGTTTCAAGGATTCGAGAGATCAAGGGTTCAAGGTTTCAATTTTAAAAACTTTAGGCACTATAACTCATGAAGTACATCATTCTTGTGGGTGACGGCATGGGTGACCTGCCCCTGCCGGAACTGGGCTCCAGGACACCTCTTGAGACTGCTAATACCCCGACCATGGACAACCTTAGCAGGAACGGCGAACTCTTTCTGCTGCAAACCATACCAAACGGAATGCAGCCGGGCAGCGATATTGCCAACCTCTCCCTCCTTGGTTATGAACCGCAGGATTTCTATACAGGCCGCGCCCCGCTCGAAGCTGCCAGCATGGGCATTGAACTGGCCGCAGATGAGACTGCATATCGCTGCAACCTTGTGACTCTGGAAAAAAACGGCCCCGATTCCCTGATCATGGTAGATTTCAGCGCAGGTCATATTCCAACTGTTGAAGCAAGGATCCTTATCAGTGGGCTCCAGGAGGAACTTGGATCTTACCTGTTCCATTTTTATCCGGGTATCAGCTACCGGCACCTGATGATTTATAAAAACAATGTGCCGGATCTTGTAACTGTCCCTCCCCATGACTTCATCGGCAAAAATGTTGCAGAATATTGGCAGCGCTACCTGCAATTCCCTGAGCTGCAACTCATGCTGGAATCAGCCTGCAAACTCCTTGAAAACCATCCTGTTAATGAACAGCGCAAAAAACTGGGCAAACTTACAGCCAACTCAATCTGGTTATGGGGGGAAGGCAAGTCGTTAACCATGCCCTCCATTAAGGCGCAATTCGGCCTGCATGGCAGCCTGATCTCTGCCGTTGACCTGCTCAAAGGCATCGGAGTCTACGGCGGCCTTGATATTATCAACGTCGAAGGGGCCACAGGGTATCTTGATACAAATTATGCCGGCAAAGCCGCTGCGGCCCTGGAAGCATTAACACACCAGGACTTTGTTTTTGTGCATGTGGAAGCACCTGACGAGGCGGGACACCAGGGCAGAATACCTGAGAAGATCAGGGCCATTGAAGATTTTGATTCCAAGATCGTAAAACCGATTCTTGAAGGTTTGCAGACCATGGAAAACAGGCCGGAATTCCGTATGGTTGTCTGTATGGATCACTTAACCCCTATCAGCTTAAGGACCCATACTGACCAGCCGGTACCGGTCCTGCTTTATGATTCCCGACTGGAGGGAGTCCAAAGCGGCCTGCCCTACACAGAAAAAAATGCTGAAAAGACCGGCACACTTCTTACGAGCGGCCGGGGATTTTTTAATAAACTGCTGCAAAGGGATCAGGAGAAACCATGAACCTGTCCATGCCCGAACCGGTGCATACAACTAGCTGCAGGGTTCTTTATGGCGATACAGATGCTGCAGGGATTGTTTACTATGCCAACTATCTGCGTTATTTCGAAAGGGGCAGAACCGAATACATGCGGGACCTGGCATTGACCTCCTATCGTGAAATAGAAGGCCAGGGACTGGTGCTGCCTGTTATAGAATGCTATTCCAGGTACAAGGCGCCTGCTGCCTACGACGACCTGCTCACCATCGAGACATCCCTGGCTGAATTGAAAAATGTCTCCTGTCGTTTCAATTACCGCATCTACAGAAAAGACGGTGATGGCTCCAGAACAATGCTGGCCAAGGGGTATACTGTGCATGCTTCAGTGGATCGCAATGGCAGGCTGACAAGGCTTCCACCACAGCTTTTGGTAACACTCAAACAAAATATCACCGTCCATATATAATGATTAATCTGTCCTCTTGACTATGGACCGCTCACATGACGCGGGGTGGAGCAGTCCGGTAGCTCGTCGGGCTCATAACCCGAAGGTCGGAGGTTCAAATCCTCCCCCCGCTACCAAGTAATAGCAAGGGTTTCAGGCAATATGGCTTGAAGCCCTTTTCTAGTTTCTGGCCTCTTGTAAGCTATTTGTAAGCAAATTCTGCTGATGTAAATTATCTATTACCAAGACAACAAAAAAAACCCGCCCGAAAGGCAGGGTTCATATATAGATTGGACACCTTAATGTTTCAGGAATGATTTACGAGTCCAGACGATAGACATCGATAGTTAATAAATAACATTGGCAGGGCTACTTCTAACCCTGCCAAACCGATTGATATGATCTAAGTTTGATAATTATTACAACTTTCTCCTTCGGGTAGTTTAACAAGAAATTGGGAGATAATGTTATTGGCATATTGAATGAGTTGATCTGCTAGGTCATCAGAGATCGGGTTCCCTCTTTTGGCCTCGATCTGGTTTTTGAATGCCCCAAGTGGAAGTGGAGCGAAGGGGCTGTATTGTCCGGCTTTATTGATGAGACAACTAGAAATCGGAGGATTTTATTGTATAAAGCAAGGCCTTTCAATTAAAAGGCTGGACGATAAGGGCTGGATGACGGGGGTCTCTCACGTCCGGTTATGTGAGGGCCTGGGTGTGAAACTCCCCCGGGCTACTCGACTATAAAGTTTTGATATTCATAAAATTTTTCAACATATCCGCGGAGCAATTTGATGTGTGGTTCTCACAATCCGGCTCCTTGCTGATCGTCTGCAATATCCTTCCGGCTGACGGTTACTATGACCGTGCAGTCAACCATCGTCACTTCATCACCGTATTACTTTTCTATCATTAATTGGGCCTGAGGTTCAGGATGTTTTACCATTACCAGGAGAATTTCTCCGACCCTGAAGCCAAACTTGTACATCCTGGACTCATTTATCAGAATATCCGACGTGGTTTGGTACATACGGTCGTCAATTGCAACATCAATACTTTTATCACCGTAGGGAATCCGCAGGACATATTTCAGGAACATGGCATTACCGGAAACCTCACCATGCGCTTCACCAATTACGTCATCGGCAGTAGCGGAGTAAGTTCCATCGACATTTTTCCTGAATGTCCAGACCCGGCGGGATTTTTCGCCATCGCTGAAGACAAAATCTTCTTCAAGGGTGCCGACGCCTTCTTTCCATGAGCCTGTGATGTCGGCGTTAAAATAGCTGGTTACCCGACCGCTACGGTTCTTTATCACTCCATGGGCGGTAATCGGGCCGTTGAAAAAATTTTCCGGCTTCATGACAGGTTGCATTGCTGAGTAATCACTGACCCTGACAGTTGAGCAGCCTCCAGAAAAGAGCATGCAGATCAGTAACAAAAAAAATACCCGGGTAAAAGATGGAAAGTATTTCATGACGATTCTCCTTGAAAATTTCGGAACGATATATGCAGTAAATCTTTATTGCATTATTTGGATAAAGGGATGACGGGTTTTTCAATAATCAACCCCGTTCTGCAATCAGCTTGATTCTGCGGGCTGCAATTTTACAAACAAGAAGATAAGGTGCAGCCAACCATGGCACTTCAAATACCAGGCGGGATTGTTCAGGAGCCAAGACCTCAACACGATGGCCTGTTGCCGGGATACTCATAACCCGCCATGACCATTTTTCCCCGGGTACGAAATCCATTATCTCAAACGGCAACCATAAACCTAAGATGATCCGGACATGACCTTTTGTGCCAGACTTTATAAAACGGTCCAGGCAACGGACTGCCTTAACGGAGGGGCCCCATCTTGGCCAGCAATGCGTATCAATAAGGATTTCCCATACAAGTTCTGCAGATGCAGCAATAATTGTCGCTGTTTCCACGAAACAAACTATCTGTTTTTTTGATCGGCTACTGTGTATACCTGAATGGGTTAATCCATCCTGGTTGACGGGTCAAAGAGGCCTTCCTGCAGGCCCATGCTCACCGGTTCAGGGCCCAGCCAGATGGACATATAGGCTGCTGCAAATTCAGCGTCTTCCACCTTTCCAAGCACATCGCCGTCCAGTTCCATCTCAAGTCCCTGGCCCGGCACATAGGAAAATGCATAACGCTGACCCGCCTTCACATCGCGGTAAAAACTGTTGAATATTTCAAGCTCTTTCATCAGGCTCCTTGCTTTTTCCTCTCCTACATTCTGCGCCATAAGCTGGAAGCCGGTATCCTGGAAATCGCTGGCTTTCATATCGACAAAAAAATAGTATTCCAGACGTTTGGGCACATCCTGCAGCACCTGGTCAACAGGTACCCCGGCAGGTTTATAAAGGCCGACCAGGTAAACTTTGACCACGTATTTCCATCTCAGCAGACCGATACCGTGCAGGGTGAGCTGGTTGCCGGCAAGTGTTATTTCGTTTTCAAAAGAGACGCCTCTGTTAGTTGCTGCAGCGGCTTGGCCCGGGAATGCAGTGGTAAGCAATGCTATACTAAATAAAATTGCCAGCTTTCTGCAGATAAGAATGCGCCAGTAAACTGAAATCATTATGAACATATCCTGTAAAAATTATATCCTGTAATTTTCTTCACCATTGGTGATGACCTCTAAGCAGCATGGCTGCACATGCCTTTTGTTGACAAAACTTTTTTCCATTATACCTTTATTTTATATTCTATGTTTATATTTTAGTCTAATTTATTCAATTTCTTTACAGCGTCAATGTTTGGTGAGGACTGATTCTTTCAAGATAAACCCTATAAAAGGGGGCTTAACATGAAAAAACTCTTTGTTGCTATTTTTGCCTGTTTCCTGGCTCTTGTCCCTTTCTCTGCCAATGCACTTGAAGTTGGTGATGAGGCCCCTCAATTTGAAGCCGTTTCTGACAAAGGTCCGATTAAACTGCTTGATTACCGGGGAACGAAAAATGTGGTGCTCGCCTTTTACTTCGCTGATTATACACCTGTCTGAAAAGGCGAATTACTGGCCTTTCAAAAAGACATCAAGCGTTTTGAAGACCTGAACACCCAGGTTCTGGGTGTAAGTTACGACTCCATAGAAACCCACAAAAAATTTGCCGAAGAATACGGTATAACTTTTCCTCTGATTGCCGATGAGAAAAAGGCTGTTCGAATATTGTACGGCAGTGGCAGAATAACATTCCTGATCGATAAAAAAGGCATTATACGATACATTCAGAAGGGGATACCAAAGAATAGGAAATTCCTTAAGAAGATTAAAAAGCTGAATTAACATTTCCTTGTTGGTCAGGTCAGGTGAAACTCCTCCAAAAAATCCACATTATTTTGCAGGTAACGTTTTTTTTATTCACAGGCTGTGCCTTTGCTCTTGATAATGGCACGAATGTATTAAAACCTGCGCACCATGCTGAAAATGGTTTTAAAAACCCCTATTTAAAGGAGAAAAGGAGGGGGTTTTTCAAATACTTGAAGATGCGCTTTTTCAGTAGTGAAAAGTTTGCTGATTATGAGTCAAATGCCTATAAAATTGACAGAGTTGAGACGGATCCAGAAGCTATACATAGTCCACCGGAAACTTTACAGATCACCTGGATTGGTCATGCAACGATACTTATACAATCCAGAGGTATTAACATTCTCACAGATCCCATGTTTTCAGACAGGGCCTCCCCCATAAGTTTCTTTGGGCCTGAAAGACATAATCCCCCCTCAGTTACGTTAAAAGAACTCCCCAGCATAGATTATGTCGTTATCTCCCATAGCCACTACGACCATCTGGATAAAAAAACAGTAAAGCAGATAGGTTCCAACACAAAATGGCTTGTACCGCTTGGTTTGCAGAAATGGTTTATCAAAGCAGGCGTTCATAAAGATAATGTACTAGAATTTGACTGGTGGGATGTGAAAAACTTTGAGAATGCAACCATCACGGCGACCCCTGCACAACATTGGTCCGCGCGCAGTCTCTGGGACAGAAATAAAACCCTGTGGGCTTCGTGGATGCTGCAGATTGATGACAGGACTATCTGGTACAGTGGTGATACCGGGTACAATCCTTATCAGTTCATTGAGATCGGCCGAAAATTCAAAGCTATTGATCTGGCCCTCATTTCCATCGGTGCGTATGAACCACGCTGGTTTATGAAAGATATGCACATCAATCCGGCAGAGGCTGTCCAAATACACCAGGATATCAATTCTCGACACTCAATTGCTGTGCAGTGGGGCACCTTTCAGCTTACCTCGGAACCCATTGACGACCCACCTCAGAAACTCAAAGAGGCACGTGATCAAAATGGCATTCCTGCAGAGGAATTTGAACTTCTCAAAATTGGGGAGACCAGAAAAATATATTGATATTCATTTTCAATTTACTGAAATCCACCTTTTGTGTTAGAGTAAGTTTCATAATCATTTTGATAAGTTCTGGTCTTTGCTGAAAAGTCATGCATAACTCCTAAGATACTTAGGCGATGAATATGCTGAAGGTATTTCTTATTCAATCCTTGGTTATTTTTATCTATGCCACAGCATGGTTCATCGTCGCGGTTGCTAAAAACAGAAATGATGTAGCCGACATTGCCTGGGGTGGGGGTTTCATATGTGCCTCACTCACAGCCTACCTGACAGAAGGAAAAAACGAGTTAAGGGTGCTGCTGGTCCTTATGCTGGTCTTTGTCTGGGGATTGAGGTTGATGCTGCATATTGGCATTCGCAACCGGGGTAAACCAGAAGATTACCGCTACAGGGCCTGGCGTCAGGAATGGGGCAGCAATTATCTGGCCAGAAGTTTTCTCCAGGTCTTCCTCCTGCAGAGCTTTCTGCTGTTAATAATCTCCCTGCCTGTAACTTTAACCATTAGCCGGAGTGGTCCAGCCCTTGGTGTTCTTGACACCATAGGATTCTGTATCTGGTTATTCGGCTTTTTGTTTGAAGCAATCGGTGACTACCAACTCCTGAAATTCAAAAAAAAGCCGGCCAGCAAAGGCAAGGTCATGAAATATGGCCTGTGGCGCTACACAAGACATCCCAACTACTTCGGCGAGGTGACCCTCTGGTGGGGGATATTTTTCATCTGCCTGGCGGTTCCCGGAAACATCTGGACTGTCATTGGCCCCCTGACTATTACCTATCTTATCTTGAAAGTATCAGGTACGCCGCTGCTTGAGAAAAAATATGTGGATAACCCGGAATACGCTGAATATATTAATCAAACAAGCTCATTCTTCCCATTACCACCCAAGAAGTGAGGTGACCGACATGCTGCACGCCATCAAGGTTTATTTTGCAACATTGCCTGTCTTTCTGGCCATCGATTTTTTCTGGCTCGGGTTCCTGATGTCAAATTTCTACAAAACTGAACTCGGCACTCTATCCAGGGGTTCATCCGGGTCCTATCAAACAGTTTGGTGGGCAGCGGCTATTGTCTATATCTGCATACCACTCGGCATTGTTCTCTTTGTGCTGCCCAGGGTCTCAGGTGCATCAATCCTTCCCTGGGCTCCGGTCTGGGGAGGATTGTACGGTTTTGTGATGTATGCGGTATACGACATGACCAATTATGCCCTGGTTGACAAATGGCCGCTTCGCATGTCCATCGTCGATATCTGCTGGGGTATGTTCATATGCGGCACGGTTTCAACGGCTGCCGCCTACCTTGATAGATGGTTCCAGTAAGACGATGAAACGGAAAGGCAAGAGGAATTCATGAAGATTGCGATAATCGGTAGCGGTATATCGGGCCTGGTTTGCGGACATCTTCTTTACAGGGACCACGACCTCTCTGTTTTTGAGGCCAATGACTATATAGGCGGCCATACGCACACGATTGACGTTAGCAGGGGAGAGGGGACCTATGCTGTTGATACCGGCTTTATTGTTTTCAACGAGGTAACCTATCCGAACTTCTGCACGCTCATGGATCAATTGGGTGTTGCATCCCAGCCGACCTGCATGAACTTCAGTGTCCGCTGCGAAAAAACAGGATTGGAGTATGGCTCGGAATCAGCCGATACACTGTTTGCGCAACGCAGGAATATCCTGTCCCCGTCATACTGGCGCATGGTTTTTGAGATTTTCATGCTGCGCAGACACCTGGTGGACTACATAGCATCCGATGAACCGGACATGTCCATGGGCGAGTTCCTTTCCCTCCGCAGCTATTCACAGCGTTTCATTAATCATTTCGTCGTGCCCCTGGGCTCGTCGCTCTGGTCAGCGGAACCCGGTAAAATACGTGAATTTCCGGCCCGTACCTTTGGCCGCTTTTTTGAAAACCATGGCTTTCTGCAGGCGACCAACCCTATTCAGTGGCGGGTCATTACCGGCGGTTCAAAACAGTATGTGGAAAAACTTGTGTCAGACTTTGCGGAGAAAATTCATCTATCCACCCCGGTCACCCGGGTGCACCGCTCCGTTGATTACGTAGAGCTTTCATTTGCAGACCGGGATAAAGAACGCTTTGATCAGGTGATCTTCGCCACCCACAGTGACCAGGCCTTGAAAATCCTTGCAGATCCGACAGACGATGAACGTACCATATTAGGCGCTGTGCCTTACCAGGCAAATGACACTATCCTTCATACAGATGATACTCTCCTGCCGCGCAACCGCAAGGCCTGGTCAAGCTGGAACTACGCTATTCTATCAGACCAGGCTGATAGGGCTGCTGTAACCTATAACATGAATATGCTGCAGTCCTTCGAGGCTGAGGAAACCTTCTGTGTTTCTCTGAACATGCATCACAGGATAAAAGCAGAAAAGATATTGGGCCGTTATCTCTACCATCATCCGGTGTACCTGGAACGCTCCGCCCCGGCCCAGGCCGCGCACGGGGTCATCAGCGGGAAGAACAGGACTCACTACTGCGGGGCATACTGGGGGTATGGGTTTCACGAGGATGGGGTGAAAAGCGGACTGTCTGTAGGTAAATATTTCGGGAAATCATTTTAACAATGAAAAGCTGTATCTACAGAGGAAAACTGTATCATCATCGTTACCTGCCGCGGGAAAACAGGTTTACCTATACGGTATTCTTCATGTTTTTAGACCTGGGAGAACTGGAACATGTCTTTGACGGACGCTGGCTCTGGTCCGTGGGCCGGGCAAACGTTGCGAACTTCAAGCGTGCCGATTACCTGGGCCCAACTGATATTCCACTGAACAAGGCGGTGCGGGACCGGGTTGAACAGGAAATCGGGGAACCGCCTGTCGGCCCGATCCGCATGTTGACCCACCTTCGTTACTACGGTCACTGTTTTAATCCTGTTTCCTTCTATTATTGTTACGATGCGGCTGACACCATGGTGGAATATATAGTGGCGGAGATCACCAACACACCCTGGCGAGAGCGGTACTCCTATGTCCTGAGTTTGAAGCAGAAACGGGATACAGGTTCGAGCAAGCACTTCCAGTTTTCCAAAGCTTTCCATGTCTCCCCCTTCATGGACATGGACTTTCTCTACGACTGGCGCTTTGAGGAACCGGGTGAATCCCTGCATATCCATATGACCAACTTCAAGGAGGATAAAAAGTTTTTTGAAGCAGTATTGACCATGCAGCGCCGGGAGATAAGCGGCACTGCCCTGGCCTGGGTGCTAATCCGTTTTCCGGCCATGACCATCAAGGTCCTGTCCATGATTTACTGGCAGGCCTTTCGCCTCTGGCTCAAGAAAACTCCATATTATGATCATCCGAAGTATGTGCATGAGAGGAAACCATGAACAAGCATATCTGCAGTATTACAGATAATAAGAAAATACTGTACCCGAAGCCGATACAGGCCTGGTGCAAAAGCACCTTGTTCAACATTTTAGCCAACCTACAGTTCGGCAGACTGTCCATAGATAACTGCGGCCAGCTCTACGAGTTCGGTGATCTGCAAGGGCAGGATTCCATTAATGCCTCCCTTTCCATACATGATCCACAACTCTACCCTGATATCCTTTTCAAAGGCAGCCTCGGCGCAGCGGAATCTTACATAAAAGGCTACTGGTCCACCGATAACCTGACCGATGTAACCCGTCTCTTTGTGGCCAACTCTGACCTGCTCAACCGGCAAATGGATGCAGGATGGTCCAAGATAACAGCACCGCTGATGCGCACCTATCATTGGCTTCGGAAAAACACGCAAAGGGGCAGCAAAAAAAACATCGTCGCCCATTACGACCTGAGCAACGATTTTTTCCGCCTCTTTCTTGACAGGTCCATGGGATATTCCTGCGGTATATTCAAAGATGAGAACAGCACTTTGCACGAAGCGCAGATAGCCAAATTTGACCGAATATGCAAAAAGCTGGACCTGAATGAAGAGGACAATGTGATAGAGATCGGCGGAGGTTGGGGCGGATTTGCCATGCATGCAGCACAAAACTACGGATGCCGGGTGACCACTACAACTATCTCGAATAACCAGTACCGTTATATGCAGAGCATCTTTGCCGATAGCGGCCTGGAAGAAAAGGTCACTGTGTTGCAGCAGGATTACCGGGAGCTCTCCGGTAGGTTTAACAAACTAGTATCCATTGAGATGATAGAGGCGGTAGGCCACCATTTCCTGGATACCTTTTTTGCAAAATGCTGTAAACTGCTGAAACCTGACGGCATGATGGCATTACAGGTCATCACTATCCCGGACCACGAGTTCAGCCGCCACAAAAACTCGGTGGATTTTATCAAACGCTATATATTCCCCGGCAGTTGCATACCATCAGTGAGTGCCATTACCAGGAGTATTAAACGCCATACAGATCTGCACCTCACCCATTTCGAGGATATTACACCGCACTATGCAACCACTCTGCGGCTGTGGCGTGAACGGTTCTTTGCCAACCTGGCAAAAGTCAAGACCATGGGGTTTTCAAACAACTTTATTCGAATGTGGGAGTATTATCTGGCCTCGTGTGAAGGCAGTTTCCAGGAGCACTACAACGGTGATGTACAGATGATCTTTGCCCGGCCGCAATGCCGCCGTAATCAGGAACTGTAGTCCCTTGGTTCATAAACGGAAACGGAATATGGGGATAACAAAATTTGCCGTTCCAGGAAATTTCATTATCTTCCAAACCTGCTGGTTTGCCTGTGTTATGGGAGCGGCAAAAAACCTCGGTTGGCTGGGACCCCTCCTTGTCCTTATTACCGTTCCTCTGCAGATCAACCTGTTGACAGAAAATCACAGGGCAGAATTTATTTTCGTTGTCATTTGCGGTTTTTCAGGGTTTATCCTGGAAACGTTGATGATTTTGGGCAGCGTCTACGCACCTGTTTCACAGGAATGGGGTTTTATCTGTCCACCCTGGATGGCCGCTCTCTGGTTCAATTTTGCCCTGCTTGTCAGCATCAGCCTGGCCTGGCTCAAAGGCAAGTATGCTGCTGCCGCCTTACTGGGAGGACTTGCCGGACCGGTTGCTTACTGGGGAGGGGACAAATTGGGGGCACTCAGGGTTGCCGCAACGTTCAGCACGGGGTATTTGATACTTGCTGTTATGTGGGCACTCGCCCTGCCGCTGCTGGTTTATCTACACGACAGTCTAACCCGTGCCAGGCATGTAGGAAAATGAAAATTTCAGGGTGACCATGCTGATTTTTTAAAGTGGGTTTGATCTTTTCAAAGTTGAAAATTGGGCAGCTATGTATACTCTTTATCGGGAGCAGTACGTGACGGCAAAGCGGGCTGAAGCTTGGGATTTATTGAAAAATCCGGCCAACCTGGACCTAATCACTCCCCATGACCTGAAATTTAAGATAGTTTCCCCTCTACCCAGGGAAATGTTTAATGGGCTGATAATCGAATATCGCATAAGAATTCCCTGGTTCGGGGTACATCATTGGGTGGCCGAGATCCAACATATCAGGAAGATGCAAGCATTTGTTGATGAACAAAGAATCGGCCCCTACAGTTTCTGGTATCATTACCACCAGATTGATCAAGAAAATAACCGATTAAAACTGACCGACAGGGTTTACTACAAAGTTCCTTACGGCATATTTGGCAGGTTTCTACACTTTCTTTTTATTCGAAAAACTCTGGAGCGGATATTTCGCTACAGAAATGTAAAGCTACATGAACTCCTTAACAAAGATTTTTAAAATTTAAAAAAGCATGAAAAAAGCCTCTTCGATTATCCATCAAAGAGGCCAATATAATTTATTGAAAATAAAAATTCTACCAACGCTCAGTTCCAATAAGCTGGCTGACATCCATGCATTTTTCTTTTTCATCATCAGTCAGTTCTTCTTTAGTCTTAATTTTGCCTTTCAAGGCATCAGCATAACATGCATATTCTTTTCCGTCTTTGTCACGAATCCAGACCATTGCTTCATAACCACCTTTGCTATATTCTTCTTCAGCCATGATGTTCCCTCCTTGTTTAATTAACACTTAATTCCCAATATTTTTTTTATTACTATTTTTTCTAAAATTTTCAACATAAGTTTAGTCTTTATATCTTGCCAAAACCGTAACTTTTTAAGTAGTGCTTTGGGAATCACTATAACAGACGGACATCTTTACTTTAAATGAAAAAGCCAGAGAGGGATTTGATAGCCCTGACTCTGGCTTTACTTGCTCAAGTTTATAGTGGCAATGGCAACAGGTCACTCAATCCATATTTTTACCCTGCATAGAAGCAGAAACCGTAAATCGATAATGCCCTGCATATGAAATAATATTGCCTCGAGAAAACAAAGAGCTAGGGACATTTCTTTTTAGCTTGACACTGCTAGACATATCAGCCGAAACCTCGACTAATAGAAAAAGCGCTTACTCCGGGATTGATTTTAGTTGCTTAATACAACTCTCGCATTTCTTAAGATCAAGTCTATTCGTTTCTAGGTAGTGACTGAATGAATCGAGCAAGCTATCTTCTTTTCGGGGACAGGCGTTGACATACTCCAGAAAGGCAACAAGCCTTGCGAGTGTATCCTCATCTACGGCGTGCTCCATCCGACAGGCGGCCTTATCCGCTTTTTCCGCTTCAATTTGCAGGACATTCCTGAGAAAGTCATTGAGAACCAAATGTCTTCTGTGAACTAATTCAGCAATTTTTTTACCCTCTGAAGTCAGGGTAATAAAACTATAAGGGCTATAGTTTATCAGGCATTTTTCCTTTAGAACCTTCAAGGCTCCGCTGACCGTTCCTGGTTTGAGGTTCAACTCATTGGCAATATCCTTGGCACGGGCGACCTTGTTTGTTTTTTCAAGATTTAGGATAGTCTCAAGGTAGTTTTCCATACTTTCTGAAAGATTCATCTGCTCGCTCATAATACCTCCTTTTAATAAAGTCTAACAGTCCATACAAGATAAGTCAAACAACAAAAAATTAGATATTTCCTAAAAAAGTGTTGACATATAATAAAAGTTTGTTTATCCTAACTTTTAACAAAGGAGAATAATTATGCAAAAAAAAATCCCTATGAGACAGATGAAAGACAACCAGTCTGCGACTATCACAGCAGTTAAAGCTAATGGCGAGATGGGGCGGCGCATACGTGATATGGGATTAATACCAGGCACAAAAATTAAAATTCAAGGAAGAGCCCCTTTGAAGGACCCCGTTGCCTTGCGGCTAATGGGATTTACTCTGACACTGCGTAACAGCGAAGCAGATTTTATTGAAGTGGCGGCAGAATAATTATGTCAGCAGCAACATTTGCCCTGGCGGGAAATCCCAATTCCGGCAAAACGACCCTTTTTAATTCACTTACAGGCGGCAACCAGCACGTCGGCAACTACCCTGGCGTGACTGTTGAAAAGAAAGAAGGATATTGCCTCTACAAAGGACAGAAGATAAAGATTGTTGATATCCCGGGCACCTATTCCTTGACCGCATACTCCCTTGAGGAAAAAGTGGCTCGGGATTTCCTGGTCAATGAAAAACCCAACGCTGTCATTGATATTATTGACGCCTCCAACTTGGAGAGAAACCTCTACCTGACACTTCAGTTCATGGAAATGGGCGTGCCTGTCATCCTTGCTTTAAACATGATTGATGTTGCAAAGAAGCGTGGAGTACATATCAATACCGAAAAACTTTCACAGTTGTTCGGTGTTCCTGTAGTAACCACGGTTGCCCGGCGGGGGGAAGGCAAGGAAGAGCTGCTTGCAGCAGTTGCTGAAACTCTTGACAGCCAAATTGCCACGCAAGAGCTCAACATTTCCTATGGCCACGATATTGACAACGCTCTGAAGGAAATGGAACGAGAAATATTAGATAAAGACTTCCTTACAGAAACCTATAAAGCCCGCTGGACAGCCCTCAAGTACCTTGAGAATGACCAGCAGATAAAATCCCTGGGCCAGCAAGAAGATGCATCCCTGTCAGAAAAACTGGAGGCTATCGTCAGGAACGTAACCGATCACCTCAACGTCACTCTCGGCTGTTATCCTGAAGCGGTCATTGCCGACCACAGGTATGGCTTTATAAAATCAATCCTTCAGCAGAATGTTCTGACTGTCAACTATGACATTAACCGCCTTTACCTGTCAGATAAAATTGACAAGATCCTGACCAACAAATTCATTGGCCCTCTAGTCATGCTTTCAGTTATCTGGGGCCTTTACCAGTTTACCTTCACATACAGCGAGATGCCAGTCGGTTGGTTTGAGTCTTTTTTTGGATGGCTGGGAGGAATTGCCGATACATACATGCCTGATGGTATGGTAAAGTCGTTAGTCATATCCGGCATCATTGACGGTGTTGGAGGAGTGTTGGGGTTTGTACCGCTTATAATGTTCATGTTTTTCGGCATATCCTTTATTGAGGACTCGGGCTATATGGCCCGCATGGCGTTTATGCTCGATAGAATTTTTCGAATATTCGGTCTGCATGGCAGTTCTGTTATGCCTTTTATCGTGTCTGGAGGTATTGCAGGTGGTTGCGCTGTTCCGGGTGTTATGGCAACAAGGACCCTCAAATCACCTCGCGAACGATTGGCAACCCTTCTTACTGTACCTTTTATGAACTGCGGTGCTAAGCTTCCTGTCTTCGCACTTCTGGTTGCTGCTTTCTTTACTGCTAAACAGGCCCTGGTCATGTTTCTCATCACCATCGGCGCCTGGGTGGGAGCCTTACTGGTTGCCAGACTGCTGCGCAGCACAGTCATTAAAGGCGAGTCAACCCCATTTGTCATGGAGTTGCCACCCTATAGAATGCCGACTCTAAAAGGGGTGCTTATTCATACCTGGAACAGGACGTGGCAGTATATTAAAAAGGCAGGAACAGTCATTCTCGGTATTTCCATAGTTCTCTGGGCCTTTATGACTTTTCCCGGTCTGCCTCAAACAAAGTTGGCGCAGTATGAATCAGAGCGCCAGGCGTTTTTAAATGCAAATCAGGCCATAAATGCTGATCTTGAGAGTTCTCTGTCACCTGTTGAACTTAGTCCTGCAGCGATTCACCTGCAGAAAAAACTAAATGAGTTGAGTGCGGCTGAAGCCCAAGAAGCATTACAATATTCTTTTGCCGGTCGTTTGGGACAGGCTTTAGAACCTGTTTCACGCTTTGCCGGGTTTGATTGGCGTACAAATATAGCCCTTGTTGGTGGGTTTGCAGCAAAGGAAGTCGTTGTTTCAACACTGGGAACTGCATATTCGTTGGGCGAAATAGACCCAGAGGCAACTGATTCCCTGGGAGAGAAGTTAGCTGCATCGCCAAACTGGAGTCCTCTGACTGCTGCCGCCTTAATCATTTTTATCATGTTCTACTCTCCCTGTTTTGTAACAGTTGTTTGCATTGCAAGGGAAGCTGGCTCATGGAAATGGGGGTTATTTTCAATGGCTTTAAACACCCTCCTGGCGTCAATGTTAGCAATATCTGTTTTTCAGGTGGGCAGGTTATTAGGCTTCTAATGAGGTCTCAGATATGGAATCAGCTTTGATAATAATAATAGTCGGATCAGCATTGATCTACTTGGTAAGGAAATTTTATAGGAACTTTAAACAAACGGGGGGATCGCAGTGCGGCTGTGGCTGTACCGCATGTCCCAGTGAAAAGGACTGTAATGAGTCACCCACCCAATCAGTCAGTCATATCTGGTGTCTGGCAAAGAGGCCAGCACGGATAGAAGCTGGTAGGGGTTATTTCAATGTTCAAACTGCTGATAAGAACCAGCCAACTAAAACGAAAAATACTTAAGCTAATTATCGAAAAGGCTTGACAAGTGAACCAACATAGAAGCAGAAATCGAAACTCGGTAATAAAATATAAGTAAATATTCTGAGTCTAACAATCATTATTTGCGATATTGGCTCATCTATATCTTTTCATCAGAAAAGCTGAAGGGGGACTTCCCCCCCTTCGGATACATTTCAGATCGTAAAATACACATACTACTTATGGATTTTCTTTGCGATCTTGGCAGCCTATTTCCCATTGTCTAGCTTCCAGATATACTGCTATGGAGATTTAATATTACGTCGCACTCCCGGCAGATTTTCATCTTTTCCTTCCAGCTCAGTTGAGGCTTACCTTTACATATTGTTCCATTGATCAGCCAACAGAACCTGCCGGCATTGTATTCATACGCCGGGCATTCCTTGCGCCGTTTCGGCGGGCATTTTTTTACTATCCAGCATAGCTTGGGAAGTCCCCTTTTTTTTCCCCTTTTACGGGACAGCAGAAAATACGTCTGCCTTTCCACATGTGCAGGAATGGAACGCCAACCCGCTTCATAGCTGTATATAGCTTTGTCTGATACGGCGAGAAGTTGTGACATTTCCTTTTGGGTCTTGCCAAGCTTCATCCGAGCTACAACGAACTCCTCTTTTTCCATCTCTCACCTAATTGTTATGTTTAAGTGCAAAACTAGAAAGCGAGCATGATTGTCAAAAATAATGCAATTACAAATTATATGCAAAAAATGAGCCTATACTCACGGAAATTTCTTATTTGTTGTGATTTCAACTAATTGCTAAAATTTTTAATATGGGAAATTAAGAAATTGAGAAAAATTTAGGGATATAACTAATATTTGTTAGGGTTTTTTCCACAATGTGGCAGAGAGGAAGATGATGAGCCAAGTTCAGATACTTGCCACCATATTAACTCTGAGAATCCCTAATAGCGGTCAATATATCCTCAACACTCATAACTTTTCAATGTATGATTTCAGTGTTGCCAAAAAGGTGGAACAATTCTCGGAGGTCTATGGAAAGACCGATATGGAAGCCGCCCTGGCCGCCTGTATCTTCCACAGGAAAGAAATGCCCATTGGAGAAATTGGGGTCAGAGTTCATTTAAACATTCTTCTCAATCACGCGGTTGAGATCCCTGCTGAAGTTTTAAGTTCTGCTCCTCCAGCATTTTGCCCTGCTCAAGGAGGTTTTTTATCGAAATTTCCAATGACTCTTTCTGAAGCTGCAAATATTCCAGGTATTCGAGCCTCTTCTGATGATCATCAAGTATTGTCAGTTTTTCTTTTTGGTTAGACATTTCCTTGATGGTCTCGGTCAACTCTGACAACTCATTATTCAAGGCAGCAAGGCGCTCGTTTTGTACCTGAATAGCGGCTTCCCCTTCTTTAATTTTATGTTGCAGTGAAGCAAGCCTGTCCTGCTGCTCAAGCTCTTCCTTTGTTAATTGGTCATAGCGGGTCTTCAAATCCTGGATATTTTGCTCATGCAGGGCTTTCTGCCTCTGGAGAAATGAAATTGAGTCAATTATATTCCTTTTACTGACAATATCAGCCCTGAGCTGCTGATTAGTTCTTCTCAGGGATTCTGCTTCTTTAGTTAATTTTTCCACTTCATTTCTGCTGGCTGCAACCTGGCTACTGAAATGCTTCAATTCCTGCTGAAGTTTTGCAAGGACAGTATCCGTGTTGTTTTTCTCTGCATTCAGCTTGTCAAGTGTTGCTGTCATGTCAGCAGCATGCTGTTCCAGATACTCCACCTTCTCCGTAACTTCCTGAAGCGAGCCGTTTGCCTCTTTGAGGAGTTCCAGTTCTTCGCTTGTCTGTTTAATCCTTCCAGTAAGCTCCGACTCTTCAGCTTTCCATTT
>Ga0111162_1107_pt1 | contig 20735 bp, 16 predicted proteins | sample DeeMarSeWOR28_12_FD_80263 | JGI IMG/M metagenome (GOLD analysis project Ga0111162, IMG submission 80263) | Nitrospira bacterium SG8_35_1 | reverse complement strand
TTGACATGGAAGCCGGGGTGGAACACCTTGGCCGCGGCACTATTGCCGGGGTTGATCACCTGCTGATCGTCGTTATTCCCTCCAAATCAAGTGTGCGCACCGCCTTGAAAATTAAAAAACTGGCCCATGACTCCGGTATACCCAAAATTTCCTTTGTGGCCAACCTCGTCCAGGATGATGATGACATCGACTTTCTTCAGAAAGCACTAGGTGAAGCACCGGTTGCCTCTTTTCCGGACTCTACTGTTATCAGGAAAGCTGAGCGGAGCGGCAAACCCCTTACAGAGCTGGCTGAAGAGATCTCTGGTGCACCGGAAGAACTGGTACGGTTTCTGCAGGGGGAGAATAATTGAAAATTTGAGAAATTGAAGATTGAAGATTACAAATATACTTTACTGCTGATGAAAATCAGTGGTATACAACCATAAATTTTCAATTTTCATTTTTTTAAACTTTCAATACAAAATTTACCTTGCTTTTCTGCCATCGGCCAGTTTCATAATGATCTCATTGGAATGTTCAAGCCTGCTGACCATGGTTTTAAAGAGATGTTTGGTAACTTCAGGGTAGTTCTCAATAACTTCGAAGAGCTTATCGCCCGGGAACCGCCTGACAGTGGAGCGGCCCTTTGAAATGATTGATGCAGATCTTGCCTCGCCTGAAATGGCGGACATTTCACCGAAATAAGATCCCGGCTGAGTAATTTCGGCGATTTTCTTACCGCCCTTCACAACGATTACCGCTCCCTGGATGAGTTCGAAAAAGTCATTATCCGTATTGCCTTCGCGAATGACCACGTCCCCATCGTCATACTTCTCCATATCGGGGTTGACCAGATAGGAAGGCAGACTCTCCTTGGTCAAGACCGTGCGCTTGAGAACTTCCTCGACGCTGGTGACACCTTCACGGATCTTTTGCAGGCCGGCATCACGCAACGGTGACATACCTTCATTAACGGCGGTCTTGCGCAGCGTGTCTTCCGGCACCTCGGCGCTGATGGCCTTGGCCACCTCCTCAGTGACCTCCATAAGTTCAAAAAAACCGACCCTGCCTTTGTAGCCCCCGCCTTTGCAGATTGAACAGCCATTGGGTCCGTATATTTCCAGGTTCGGAATTTCGTCAGGATCAAAACCGGCTGCAACAAGATCCTGCGCTGAATGATGACTTACAATTTTTTTACAGCTAGTGCAGAGTCGACGGCCCAGCCGCTGCGAAAGAACCATGGTGACAGATGAGGCTACCATATAGGATGGGATACCAATGTCAATAAGACGGCCGATGGTTGCCGCACTGTCATTGGTATGCAGGGTGCTGAAGACCAGATGGCCTGTCATGGCTGCCTTTATCGCGATCTCCGCGGTTTCCATATCCCGAATCTCACCAACCATGATGATATCAGGGTCTTGACGTAAAAAGGCCTTGAGTGCCGCAGGAAAGGTCATGCCGACTTCCTGGTGGACATTGACCTGGTTGATGCCCCTGAAGTTAAACTCTACCGGATCCTCGGCTGTCAGGATCTTAGTATCTTCACGGTTTAAGGCGTTGAGCGCTGAATAGAGTGTAACTGTTTTGCCGCTGCCTGTTGGTCCGGTGACCAGCAGCAGGCCTTGAGGCCTGTAGAGACAGCGCTTCAATGTCTCATAGGTGTTCGGATCAAAGCCAAGCTTGGTCAGATCAACATTCAAAGAGCTCTGGTCCAGGATACGGAGAACGATACTTTCTCCAAAGAGTGTCGGTAGTGTGGAAACACGGAAGTCAACCGCCTTGTTGCGGCCAAGTTTCATCTTGATGCGGCCGTCCTGGGGCACCCGCCGCTCAGTAATATCAAGGTTTGCCAGGATCTTTATCCTGGAAACCAGGGCGTTCTTGATCGACAGAGGCAGGTTCATGGACTTGTACAGCGATCCGTCCAGACGGTAGCGAACCTGGAAGTTTTTTTCATATGGTTCGATATGGACGTCGGACACCCCATCCTTGACCGCCTTGATCAGCATACCGTTGACCAGTTTGATGATTGGGGCATCGGAGTAGGAATACGACTCCATGATATCATTATCATCGTCATCAGCACCAATCTCAAGCTCCCCGGCCGCCTCAGATGCCAAAGCGCCGAAGTCATCCGCCACCGCTTCGACCGATACCTCTTCCTCCTCCTCGACCTCTTCTTCATCCTTGTAAAGAGCGTACTCCTCGTCATCTATCTGGTAGTGGTTTCGGTAGGCACCGATAATGTCATTTTCCGTGGAAACGCACACGGTAAGCTTCATTTTAACTTCAGCCTGCATGGCTTCGACAGCGGAAGTGTCCGTTGGTTCAGCCATGGTGACTTTAAGGGTATTGGTATTAGGGGCTATACGCAGAGGGAATGCCATGTATTTCTTGGCAATCTCGTAGGGCATTATTTTAAGGGCATCAGCCTGCGGCACTTCCCTGGTCAGAGTTATGGCAGGAAAGCCATGCAAACGGCTCAAGACATTGAGGATGGTTTCCTCATCAATATGTCCAAGCTTTACCAGGATCCGGCCCAGCCGCATATTGCTTTTCTTCTGAACCTTCTGAGCATGCTCAAGTTGATTCGCGGTTATATACCCTTCTTTCCTGAGCAGGTCTCCTATTCGCAGCTTACCGGCGCCGGACTGGTCCTTCACTGTTCCACTGAGACTTGACTTGCCGCTGGTGCCTGGTCCTTTTCCGGGAGCAGGCTTGGGAGGAGTTCCCCTGAGTTGTTGTGGTCGTGCCATAGAAAAATCAGAAATTGTGAGTTATTGAGCTTTTCGAAGAAACAGCTAAAGCAATTAAACAGTTTACACCCTATATCTAAAAAATAAAACAAAAAAACAGGCGGGTTAGTGAAGCGTCCTGCTTCACTAACCCGCCTGAAACATTTTCCAGACAGGTACTGCCGAGAAAACTATTGTTAGAACAGACCTGTGACCTTACCCGTGGCTGTATCAACATCAATACGGCGGAAGGCCGGATTGGAGCTGGTACCCGGCATCAGGCTGATGGTGCCGGCGCAGGGGCACAGGAATTTGGCGCCGGAATAGATTAACACGTCCCGAATGGGCAGACGCCAACCTTTAGGTACACCTTTCTTGGTCGGATCATGGCTCAGGCTCAGGTGGCTCTTGACCATCATCGTAGCAAAGTCGGCGTACTTGGGATCATTTTCAAGCATCTCGGCCTTGGCATTGGCATCGGGTTGCCAGTCAACGCCGTCAGCACCATAAACTTCCCGGGCAATGATATCGACACGGTCACGCAGTTTCATGTCCAGAGGATAAAGGAATTTAAAATCGTTTTCTTCGTTACAGGCATCAATTACCGCATCGGCAAATTCCAGAGCTCCATCGCCACCCAGCTCCCAATGCTTGGATTCGGCGCACCGGGCGCCGGCTGCCTCGGCAATCCTGCGGACGACTTTGCACTCTTCATCGGTATCGGTATAGAACCGGTTGATGCAGACCACTGGATTGATGCCGGCCTTGCGGATCACATTTATGAGGTGAACCATGTTCTCACATCCTTTCTCGACCAGTTCCACATTCTCCTTGGTATAGGCATCGTCCAAGGGCTTACCGGCAACAACCTTGGGACCACCGCCATGCATCTTCAGGGCGCGTATAGTAGCGGTCAAAACTGAAACATGGGGCTTAAGACCGGAAAAGCGGCATTTGACGTTCCAGAATTTCTCAAAACCGATATCAGCGGCAAAGCCGGACTCGGTGATGTTATAATCAAAGAGCTTCAGGGCGACCCGGTCGGCGATGATAGACGACTGGCCCACGGCGATGTTGGCAAATGGACCTGCATGAACCAGGCAGGGATTATACTCTGCGGTACACATCAGGGTCGGGTTAATGGTGTTGCGCATGAAGGCAGCCATGGCGTTGCCTACTTCAAGGTCACGACAGGTAACCGGTTTGCCGCTCTTGTCAAAGGCCACGGTAATGTCATTGATCCGCTCTTTGAGGTCTGCAAGGTCTGTAGCCACGGCCAGGATGGCCATCAGCTCGGAGCCCACTGCGATACCGAATTTTGACTGCATGGTAAAACCGTCGTACCGGCCGCCAAGGCCTATAACTATATTCCTGAGGGCCTGGGCACAGAAGTCAATGATCCAACCCATTTCCACCCGGGTAGGATCAATATCGAGCCGCCGCATACCGGTCAATCTGGCCAACTGTTCGTCATTGTAATTGCGTTCATGCTGCATGCGGGCAGTCAGGGCCACCATGGCAAGATTATGGGCGTTCATGATATCATTGATGTCGCCGGTGAGTCCGAGAGAGAACTCGGTCATGGGGATCAGCAGGGAGTTACCGCCACCTGCCGCCGTACCCTTGACATTCATGGTCGGACCGCCGGAAGGCTGGCGCAGGGCCCCGCCAACATTGACGCCACGCTTGCCCATGCCCTCCATCAAGCCGCAGGAGGTGGTGCTTTTCCCTTCGCCTAAAGGGGTCGGGGTAATGGCGGTCACCTCGATATACTTACCATCCGGCTTGTCCTTCAGCCGATCAATGATTTTCAGAAAATCAAGCTTGGCCAACAGCCTCTGATATCTGCCAGTCTGCCATTTCCACTGCGTTATATGCCATATCATTCCCTCCTTACTTTCTCAAAGATTTATAGAATAGTAGTACTAACACCTCAACCTACAGCGACTTTGATAATAAAATGCACCATGCGCAGAAAACAGGGCATCATTGTAATAACAACAATTAAAACAAAAAAGCAAGTAGAAATACCTATATCTCTAACTGTATTCCACTAAAAACTGTTGGATATTTTTCCTGGAACTTATGAAGCAGGGGAATCATGACTTCCCGCATGGATGGTTCAGCACCTTTGGAAGTGCGAAGTTTGAAAATATGAAGCCACTCGAGAAGATTGGCAAAGGTTATCAGTTCTGTTTTGCAGGAATTGGGCAGGACTGTCCTTGCAGCTTGCGGTGAAGAGGTCTCAAGCAGTTTAAGGTAAATTTTTTCGGTTTCCGCCATCGCCTGCTCCCATAAACGGTATTCTGCGCTACCCTTTTTGAAAAACATAGGCTTGATAAAGGTAACCTCATTGCCGAACTTGTCCTGGCTGTATCTGCAGTATCTCTGGCTTTCCTGCAGGTAGGATACCGGCCTGTGCCTGACAATCTCGTGGGTGACGGCACGATTCACAACAAATAGGACAGCAACGTGGCGGTGTTTTGCCAGAAGGTCCGCAGGGAATGCATCAATTTCCTGGAGGGAAACCTTTTCCACATGTACCCCCTCCTGTTTTATCAAACCTCTTTCCGGCATCAGATCATCATAAAAAAGTGGATGACGACTGTTGAGGTATCCGGCAATTGCCTTGACCATTTTTACTGTAGGGTTTGCCTGATAAATTTCCCTGAACGCCCGGACACTCCCGGTAATGAGAAGTTCCTTTTTTTTAACTCTGTCTATCAGCAAAAATTTCGGCATCAAATTGAAAAACTGGCTGACAATTGATTCCGTATCATAAAGAATTTTCAAGGTGAGAACAGCCATTTCAGTGACTGAATTATGGCCGTGCTTGATGATATTACGTATAAACGGCTCTGCCGATTCAGGCGTTATTTTGTCTTCACTCTTGTAGCAGATGCGACCGCATGCTTCGATACGGACAGATAGGCTTTGATTATCCAAATCCTCAAGGATTTCACAAGACGGTGCGATAACTTTCATCTGGTCTCCAAAGGTGCAGGTTTATTATTTAACAGCTGCACTTGCATTGACTCCCACCTACCATTCCCGGATGATTGCCCTTCCAGAAAGGAGACAGTTCCCGGAGATTTCCAATGATCGGCGGTAATTTCTCAAGGACGAAGTCGACCTCATCCTCACTGTTGTAAACGCTTAAGCTGAAACGGATTGAACCATGCGCTGCTGTGAACGGCACCCCCATGGCACGCAAAACATGAGAAGGTTCCAAAGACCCTGAGGTACATGCAGAACCTGAGGAAGCACAGATGCCGAACCTGTCAAGATGGAGCAGAATGGACTCCCCTTCAATGAATTCAAAACTGATGCTTGTCGTGTTCGGCAGTCGTTCAGTTTCATGTCCGTTCAGCATGGAGTGGGGAATTTTTTCGAGTAAACCGGTCTCCAGCTTGTCCCGCATGGACTTTACCCGGGAATTTTCATGAGGCAGACGGGATCCAGCCAGTTCACAGGCTTTACCCAGTCCAATAATGGCTGCAACATTTTCTGTGCCTCCCCGCCGGCCATGCTCCTGGTGCCCTCCGATGAGAAACGGGGCAAAGGGAGTACCGCGGCGGACATAAAGAACCCCTATACCTTTTGGGGCATGCAGCTTGTGACCTGAAATTGACAGAAAATCAATGGAACTGCTCTTATTTAAATTAATCGGGATCTTGCCGACTGCCTGTACAGCGTCTGTATGAAAAAGGAGTCCCCTGCTTTTAGCTATTTCAGCCATTGCTTCAATAGGAAAAATAACACCTGTTTCATTGTTGGCCCACATGACACTGACAATTGCAGTGTCATCGCTCAGGCTTTCTTCATAGCGCTGCAGGTCAAGCATACCCTCTCTGTCCACCGGCAGCTGGGTTACCTTATGCTTATGGCCTGTGAGCTTGTCTATGTTTTCACAGAGGTTCTTGACCGCAGGATGCTCCACCCGGGTCGTAACAATATGTCTTTTTTCCGGGAATGCCTGCAGGGCAGAAAGAAGTGCCGTCGAATCGCTTTCTGTGCCGCAGCTGGTAAAGATGATCTCATCGGGCGAGGCTCCAACAAGATTGGCAATCTGTTCCCGTGCCTCCCCAAGAGCCTTACCTACCTGACCTCCAAAGGAATGCATACTTGAAGGGTTTCCATACAAGTCTGAAAAATACGGCACCATGACTTCTACTACTTCCGGAGCCACCATGGTCGTTGCATTGTTATCCATATAGACCACTTTGGTGCTCATTTTTTAACCTCCTCAACAATCAGAGTATCAAGTACCTGTTCACGCAGTTTTTTTTCAACATAGTCCTTCAGAGTAGTCTGGGAAGCGACACAGCTGACACAAGCCCCCCGCAGAGAAACCATGACAAAATCACCATCAACATCGATGAGCTCAATATCACCGCCATCCTTGCGCAAGGCAGGCCTTATTTCCCTCTCAAGCACGTCTTCAATCATTTTGATTTTCTGAATGTTGGTCATTTTTTTAGGTGCATCTTCGGCCTTGGCCTCCTGCCGCAATTCTTTACCGAACCTCATGGATCAATTCCTCGATACGTTCATGACAGTTTCCACAGCCGCCGCCTGCCTTGGTAAAGTTGGTAACCTCTTCAACCGTTTTCAAGTTGCTTTCCTGGATTGCCCTCTTGATTTCAAGATCGGTTACGCCAAAACATTCACAGACAACCTCACCCTGGGCCATTGGTATCGGCATACCTCGATAATTTGCAATGGCTGCTTCCAGGGCTTCCCGGCCCATTACAGAACAATGCATCTTTTCCTTGGGAAGGCCGCCCAGATACTCTGCAATATCCTCATTGGTGACCTTTTCAGCTTCTTCGAGGGTTAATCCCTTTATCATCTCTGTTAAAGCGGAAGAGGAGGCAATGGCGCTGGCGCAGCCAAATGTTTTGAACTTTGCATCTTCAATCCTGCCGTCAGCATCGAGCTTGAAGGTAAGTGTGAGCGCGTCTCCGCAGGCCAGGGACCCGACCTCGCCCTTGCCGCTTGCATCTTCGATGTCCCCCACATTGCGAGGATTCAAAAAATGATCTTTAACCTTGTCCGTATAATTCCACATAGCAATCTAAAACTCCTGATTTGTTAAAATTACAAAAAAACCTTTTAAAACCTTGACACTTCTAAATACCAGGCCAGGAAATAACATGGCAAGAATTACAGCGATAGAAAACCATAAAAAATGGAACTGATTGACAAATCACCTTAATTTTTTGATATGCAAAAATCAACCATTGAAATTGAAGATTTGAGAAATTGAAAACTGAATTACCTATATGCTAAATTACTGTTGATTATGATATAATCATTAATTAATAAAAATCTTCAATCTTTCAAATTTTCAATCTTAGTTTAGCAGTCCTATTTCATCCAGCATTGCTTTTGCAGCTGCAAACAAGGCGATCTGTTTTTTCTTCTCTCGGGCCTCAACATAAAACCTGACCTTGGGTTCTGTCCCCGATGGTCTTATCATGAGCCAACTTCCGTCATCCAAAACCATCTTTCTGCCGTCAATATCAATGACTTTTGCTATTTTCCTGTCTTCATCTCCTACCCGAATAACACTCCCGGGAGTGTATTGTTCCAAACCTGAAAGTATGGTCAGCAATTGCTTTCCTTGACAGCTGACAATCACACCATCCTTGGCCGGATAGTAAAAACCGTGTTTTTTCTGGATCTCAAGCAGATATTCCCCTAGGTTTTTCCGGAGTGTCATTACCATATCAAGACCCAGGAGGAGACCGATATATGCGTCTTTTTCAGGAGTATGACCGATTACGCTTATGCCGTCTGACTCTTCAAAATAAACCAGGGCCTTGCCGATCACCGGTTTGAACTCCTTGAAACCGACCTTGGATTCAAAAACATCTTCACCGAAATCTTCTGCCAGTTGGTTGGCAAAATTACTGGTGGCCACTGTTTTAGCCACCATGCCGGACAAACCTTTAATTTCATGCAGAAAGTGATATGCCATACCGCCAAAGAGATTCATATCAATTTCCACCGTGCCATCGGTCATCCTTATTCTGTCGCCATCCGGGTCAATTACTGCTCCTAGCTTAAGGGATTCAGGCCTTACGGCAAGCGCGTTTATTACAGGCTTCATGTTGGCTGAAGAGGGTTCCGGTGCCACTCCACCAAAGGTTGGGTCTGTCTCTCCACGCAGAATGATCAACCTATCATGCGATGGCCCGGAAAATCCTCCATTGATCAACTTCTTTATGTGCAGCCTGCTTGCACCATGCACACAGTCAACTGCCAGGACCACCTCAGGGTCACTGGCAAAGTTTGAAATTATGGCATCATAATCAAGGCTGTGAAATTTCCGGTTTCTGCGCACCATGCCTACCCATGATTCCAAAGAATCAAATTCCCTTACCAACTCTCGGTCTTTTGAAACTGTGATCGGCGGGTCTTCATCGATTATTTGCCGGGCTTTTTGCGTAATAAGGTCGGTGATTAACGATGCGGCAGGCCCGCCATCAGAGCCATTAAACTTGTATCCCCCATATTCGAGAGGATTATGGCTGGGGGTCAGATTTACGGAAAAAGCTGCATCAAGTTCCAGGAGTGCCGCTGAAAGTACCCCGGTTGTTGACTCTCCTGCGTAGTGTACCCTTATACCGCTGTCTGTCAGGACATCAATAACTGCCTGGGCCAGAATCCCCCCCCCGAAGCGGTTGTCAAATCCCACGACACATCCACGGGTCTGGGCTGCAGAAAATGTTTCCACTCCAAGGGCTTTTGCCAGTTCGGGGTAACCTTCAATTCCCTGAAATACCGCGACAATTGCCTGGGTTACCTGTTGTACCGATTTCACATAAAGGTCCTTGCCGATAATACCGCGCCAGCCAGAGGTCCCGAATTTGACAGGAGTAATCGGCCTTGCATCATTACTGATCAATTCGTCACCTATAAAACCGTATATCCTATCAATCTCTTCCTGCCAGACAGCAAACTCAGCACTGCCTTTTTCGTGCCGGTTTCTCCAGCTTACAAGTTCTTTTATCAGGGCAAAATAATCACTACTGCCGTGGTCTCCTGCCGATATATATTTTTTAGACAATATTTTCACTTCCTCGGAAAAACCCATTGAACGGACCTCCATAAAGATTCATCAGTGCCTAGAGTATTAATCACTATTGGCAGATTATTCATAGTTTTAAAAGGATTTTTTTACCGGCAATCTGCCTGCATCCTCCCTTCCCGCCCCGCTTCTCAAAAAATCTTTGCTGCCCCTAAAAAAGCCTAAACAACAGTTGACCGTTTATTTCATATTTACTATAAGAATATCCTTCAGTTTAGGATCAACCCAGCTGGGCAGGGAATATCTGAAAGAAATTTAATTATACAACATTTTGGCCTCAGGAGAAAAAAATGGGAAAACACGATAATGCCTTAATTCTTTGGTTTGAAGAAATTGGAATAGAAGATGTGCCGATGGTGGGCGGTAAAAACGCTTCACTCGGTGAAATGTATCAGAAGCTCACATCAAAGGGCGTGGCTGTTCCACACGGTTTTGCCATCACTGCTTATGCTTACCAGCACCTGCTCAGGGACGCTGGCATCGAGGATGCCATCAAAGATGCCCTTGAAGGCCTGGACACCCATGACCTGCGCAACCTGCAGGAACGCGGCGAGAAAGTCAGAAAAATTATTCGTACCGCAGAGTTCCCCGATGATCTGCGCCAGGCAATTATCGAGTCCTATAAGAAAATGGAGGCTGAGTATGGCGCCAATGTTGATGTTGCTGTCCGTTCCTCAGCTACTGCCGAAGATCTTCCAGATGCCTCCTTTGCAGGCCAGCAGGAGACCTACCTGAATATCAGAGGAGATGACGCCCTCATCGATGCCTGCAAGAAATGTTTTGCCAGCCTTTTCACTAACCGAGCCATCTCATACCGGCACGACAAGGGCTTTGGCCAGTTTGATGTCTATCTTTCCATTGTTGTCCAGAAAGTTATCTTTTCCATTGACACGGAAAGTGGCTTTAAGGATGCCGTATTTCTGACAGGGGCCTGGGGCCTGGGTGAAAACGTAGTTCAGGGCGCCGTCAACCCTGATGAGTTCTATGTTTTTAAGCCTACCTTGAAACAGGGTAAGCGTCCTATTGTCGGCAAGAGGCTGGGCAGTAAAGAGATGAAGATGATCTATGACAACGACCCAAACTCCGAGGAACCGGTCAAAAATGTCGAAACTACACCGGAAGAGCGCGCCAACTATGTAATCAGCGACGATGAAATCCTCAAGCTGGCTGAATGGGCCTGCATCATCGAAGATCATTACGGCAAGGCCATGGACATTGAATGGGCAAAAGATGGCGACGGCATTAATAAAGGCACCGGTAATCTTTTCATTGTCCAGGCCAGGCCCGAAACCGTGCATTCACAGATATCGGCCGGCACCATGGAGACCTTTAAGCTCAAAGAAACCGGCAAGGTTCTTGTCACCGGCCTGGCGGTGGGCACCAAGATCGGCCAGGGTGAGGCCAATGTCATCAAAAATGTGGAAGGCATCCATGACTTCAAGAAAGGCCAGGTGCTGGTCACCGACATGACCGACCCTGACTGGGAACCGATCATGAAAATTGCCGGGGCTATTGTGACAAATCGCGGCGGCCGTACCTGCCATGCAGCCATAATCTCTCGTGAACTAGGCATCCCCTGTGTTATAGGTACTACCGACGCCACCGATATTATCAAAACAGGCCAGGACATCACCGTTTCTTCAGCAGAGGGTGAAACCGGTTATATTTATGAAGGACTTCTTGATTTTGAAATCGAGAGGCTCGATCTTGGCGATCTCCCCAAAACCAGGACCAAGATCATGATGAACCTGGCAATTCCAGAGAAGGCTTTCACCGAATGCCAGATCCCAAATGATGGTGTGGGACTGGCCCGCGAGGAATTCGTCATCAACTCCCATATTGGCCTCCACCCCCTGGCCCTGGTCAATTACGATGAGCTGAAAAGCTCAAACGATCCCGATAAGCTGGAAATCGTTAAGATGATAGACGAAAGAACCGGGGCCTATAAAGACAAGAAACAGTTCTTCATTGATAAGGTTGCTGAAGGAGTTGGCCGTATCGCAGCAGGTTTCTATCCTAATGATGTAATTGTCCGCCTTTCCGACTTCAAGAGCAACGAATATGCCAACCTGATCGGCGGCATCTTATACGAACCTGAAGAGGAAAACCCTATGATCGGATGGCGCGGAGCCTCTCGGTATTACGATCCGAAATACCGCCCTGCCTTCGAACTTGAATGCCAGGGACTGCTGAAGGCCCGAAACGAAATGGGCTTAAACAACATCAAGCTCATGGTGCCTTTCTGCCGAACCCCGGAAGAAGGACAGAAGGTAATCGACGTCATGAAGGAATGCGGCCTGGTACAAGGTGAGAATGGCCTTGAACTTTATGTAATGTGCGAGATCCCAAGCAATGTTATTTCAGCTGATGCCTTTGCCGACATCTTTGACGGCTTTTCCATCGGCTCCAACGATCTCACCCAGCTTACCTATGGTCTTGACCGGGACTCAGGACTTATTGCAGGAATAGCAGATGAACGTGATGAGTCGGTGAAGGAAATGATCCGCATGGTTATTGCCACAGCTGGTTGAGCTTGGCATCGACTCAATGAGCCTTATCCCAGACACTGCCATCAAAACTAGGCTTGCTGTTGCTGCCAAGGAAAAAGAGATGGGAGTAGCACCGGAATAAAATTCACCTTGTTCTCTGGATACTGATGAGGGCCGGGCAACCGGTCCTCATTTTTTTATCAGCATTTGGTTATATGACTAGATTTATTGCTGGTTATATCATCAAATCTTCCCAAAATCCCATTCTTCGCATACCATAAATTCCAATTTAATTATTTGAAATTACTATAGATATAGACAATTTTTGTTCAATGGCATGTGTTTTGCTCAGCATCATATAAGCTGACAGCTTTCACAGGAATGAATGATATAGATTAGCAATGGCTAAAAGACAATTAATGCAGGAGGCAATACCATGAAAGAGCAGAGAAAAGAAATGCGTGAACCTGAAATGGTTTCCCTGGACAGGATATTCATAGGATTTCTTTTTGGTGTCGGGGCTGTATCAAGCCTTTGGTTTATGAGTAGTCTATTATATGTAATTCTGAAATAATGGGCATGTTTAACCTGCTTCCCTAAATGAATCTGCTGACGGATTGCTGATATGAACATCCCTTTGCGGAAATGGAATAGTAATAGATTGCTCTGCAAAGGCACTATACGCTGCCTTAAGAAGATTGTGCACTTCCAGTCCCTTATCCCGTGGGTCCTTAACCCAGCAGAGAAGTTCGAAATTTACAGATGAATCGGCAAAGACCCGCAATCGCACCCTGGGTTCCGGTAATTTTTCAATATTGCTGTTGGCATCCGCCACAGCCAGGAGAACTTCTTCCACCTTTTCCAGGTCGCTGCCGTATGCAACGCCAACGGGAACCCTGATTCTGAATCTGGGAATCGGGGCGCTTTCGTTGATTATCTTGGAATTGGCGATAATGGAGTTTGGTATGGTTACTATTACATCATCTCTTGTCTTAATTCGGGTGGAACGGATGCCTATCTCCACCACCTCGCCCCGTTCTCCTGTATCCAGGATAATATATTCTCCGACCTTGTAGGTATTATCCATAAAAATGGAAATGCCGCCGAAAAAATTTGCCAGGGTATCCTTTGCTGCCAATGCGACAGCTATTCCCGCAATTCCGGCCGAGGCAAAAAGCGGTGTCAGGTTTATCTGCCAGATAGAAAGGAGCCAGAGAAGACCGGCAATAATTACCACGACCCTGAGCACATTTTTCAGGAGCATGAAGATGTCCTTGCCTATTTTTCCCTTTTGGCGGGCGCTGGATATATACTCATCCACCATCAAGTTGAATATCCTGATCACGGCCGTGATCCAAAGAATAAGAAGAATACTTTGGATTGCCTGGGGCAGGATTAACTGCCATGGGTCACTGAGGGGGCCGACCGACAGGGCATGCAGCAAACCGAATCCGAAAACCGTCCAGATGATCGGAACATGTAGATATTTTATAAGTTTATCATCAAGTTTGATCTTTGTTTTCGACGCAATCCGGCGCAGGAATCGATCAATGAAGAGGTCCAGTCCTTTAGCCAGGACTGAATAGACTAGAATAATGATCAACCGTTCGAGCAGAATATTATCCTGCAGGACTGTAAATTGATTTATTAGAGCAGAAACATCCATGATTCTGAAACAGTTCGGGTTTTGAGTCTATTTTTTACGGCAGAATAACTACTCATCGGCCTGTTCTTCAAGTTTCTTTGCTTCATCTATCAGCATAACAGGGATATCATCCCTTATCTCATAAAGCAACTTACAGGCATTACAGACTAATCCATCATTTTTTTCAGTCAATTCCACAGGGCCTTTACACTTTGGACAGGCCAGGATTCTAAGCAGTTCCTTGCTGATCATCGTTTATCCTCATTCTGCATAATTCAAAAACTCAGTTCCCGTTTTTCAGTTCCATGGCATCATCCTGAAACTGCATGTCATAAAGCATTTTATACACCCCCCCCAAGGGAAGCAGTGAATCATGGGTGCCCTCTTCAACTATTCTGCCATCCTGTATAACAATGATACGATCGGCATTGCGGATGGTCGACAAACGATGCGCTATGACAAAGGTTGTTCGACTCTGCACCAGATTTTCTATGGCCTGCTGCACTTCCCGTTCAGACTCGGTGTCAAGTGATGATGTAGCCTCGTCTAGGATAAGGATGGGGGCATTTTTTAAGATTGCACGGGCAATGGATATTCTCTGGCGCTCACCGCCGGACAGCCTGGCGCCTGATTCTCCTATTACTGTATCAAAGCCTGCGGGCAGCTGCTGAATAAAATTCAAGGCATGGGCTGCCTGCGCCGCTTCTTTAATCTGCTCAAGCGAAGCATCAGGAGAGCCATAGGCGATATTATTCCGCACAGTATCGTTGAATAAAATAGTCTGCTGGGTTACCACTCCAATCTGTTTGCGCAATGATTGTAAGGTTACATCGCGGATATCCTTGCCGTCTATTACGACAGAACCGCTGCTCACATCAAAAAATCGTGGAATAAGATTGACCAGGGTGGATTTACCGCCGCCGCTGGAACCTACAAGGGCCAATACCTCACCTGTTTTAACGAGCAGGTTTATACCCTTTAACACCTCTGTCTTTGCTTCATATTTAAACCTCACATCTTTAAATTCTATCTGGTTTTTAACTACCGGCAGTTCTAACGCATCTTTCTTCTCATCCACATCAGGCTCAACGTCCAGAACATTAAAAACCCTCTCAGCAGCCGCAATTCCCTGTTGCAAAATGCTGTTGACCCTGCTGATGCCCTTGAGCGGCTCATAGATCATGATCAGAGCAGTCAAAAAGGAAAAGAATGTACCTGGTGTGGAAGCACCGCTTAACACCTGACTGCCGCCGTACCAGACAACGAGAGATATGCCTATACCCCCTAAAAGCTGCATCAGTGGTCGTGAAATGGCACCAATCCTGGTATCACGCATGACAATACCAAAAAGCCTGTCAAGTGTTTCGGCAAAACGTCCAATCTCATATTTCTCCATACAGAAGGCCTTCACAATACGGGTGCCTGTAATCGTCTCGTATAAAATATTAGATACCTGGGCTGTTGTCTGCTGGTTACTCCTGCTGAGCCGTCTATGCCTGCGCCCAAAATTGACGATGGGATAAATTATCGCCGGCAGCAAAGTCATGGCGATCAGGGCAAGGCGCCAGTTCATATAGAAAATGACAAAAATAAGGAAAACGATCTGACAGGTATCTTTAATAATGCCTACCAGAACGTTCGAGACAGCTCCCTGGATCAGGGTTACATCCGAAATAATACGGGAAATTAATTCACCGGTAGGGGTCTTATTAAAAAAAGAAAGGGGCAGAGATTGGATATGCCTGTAAAGGTTGTTGCGTAAATCCCTGATAACTGACTGGCCAACTTTTTCGAGAAGGTACTTATAGCTGTAATCAAAAACCCCTTGGATCAGGAAAATAAGAACGATTGCCAGGGGCACGATCTTGAGCATGAAAGCATCCCGGTTGAAAAAAATCTCATCCAGCATGGGCTTGACCATATATGCCTGGGCAGCTGTCATTACTGCCACTATGACCATGCAGACCATGGCGGATGCCATCCAGCCGCGATATGGCTTTATGTATGATAATAAGCGTGGAATTGTCCGTTGTTTATTCATGCAGATGGTATCAAAAAATTTATGAAAATCTTAAAAAATTAAAGATGTTAAAACAATTCAGTGTCACCATTTAACAAATTTTCCTGGAAGTCTGCTTATAGTAAGGTCAACTGAACTCGGCAAGAAAAATATGGTGCTGCTGCCGGTGTAGAAAATTCATCATCGGTCAGCAAGTACTCTAATAATCATTTCAGCTGCAGTTCTACCAGAGTAGCACCCCACCCTCCTCCTCTATCACCGGCCAGTTTGAAGCCTTTAACCTCCGGAAGTCTTTCCAGGATGGCATGGACGGTGCGTCGTAAGTTGCCAGTGCCTTTGCCGTGAATAATTCGCACCTGAAGAATATTTTTCTTGCGACACTCTTCCAGATAATCAGGGATCAGATGCTTGAGATCCTTTGGTGAAAAATTATGGAGGTCAAGGACACCGTCTATGGGCACCTGTACTATTTCATGTTCTTGCATATTATGTTTCTTCTGCCAGGTTAAATGGCCTTCTCGGCCATAATCTCGCCTGCAATCTTTGCAGTCCTCTTGGAGGCCCCGGGTTTGCCTAACTGATTACAGACAGCGGCCAGTTCTTTCAACATAGCCTCTCTGGCCTCCCGATCCATAAGCAAGGGCAAAATTTCCTTATAGATATTTTCAGAAGTTGCCCTAAACTGCAGCAGTTCCGTCACTATTTTTTTTTCAGCTATCAGGTTTACCAATGAAGCATACTTGACTTTGATGAATGGTCTGGCCAGAAGACTACTTAAAAATGATACCCTGTAACACACCACCATGGGCACCTTGAGGATTGCCAGCTCCATGGTTAGAGTGCCTGAGGCTGCCATGGCTGCATCACAGGCAGCCATGGCCTCATAACGTTCATCTTTTATAATGTGGATATCCAGCTGTCTGACAACCTGTGCCAAATGCACTTTAATTTCATCCTCTGTCAATGTCGAAGCAAGAGGCAGCAAAAAAACACATTTTTTGATTTTACTTTTCAGCATCACTGCTGATTGCATGAACAGCGGAAGAAGTTTGGCAACTTCCTGTCTCCTGCTGCCAGGCATTATGCCAATGACAAGAGCGTCGGGATCAATTCCGTATCGAACCTTGAATTCTGCCTGTGTCAATGTTGCACGGACCTGATCCAGGAGCGGATTGCCCACAAAATCAACTTCGATCCCATGTTTCTGGTAAAACTTTTTTTCAAATGGCAGGATAACAGCCATCCGGTCAACATATCTTTTTATCTTTTCAATACGGCCTTCACGCCAGGCCCAAATCTTCGGACTGATATAATAAAGAACAGGTATATTGTATTTTTTTGCTCTGCGGGCCAATTCAAGGTTAAATCCAGGATAATCGATTAGTATAAGCAGGTCAGGGGGATCAATTCTGAACTGCTCTTCCAGAATTTTCATGGCGGACCTGATATCTTTCAAACGTTTAAGCACTTCAATAAAACCCATGACTGCCAGGCTGGAAATGTCATAGAGAAGAGTTACACCCGCTTCGGCCATTCCAGTGCCCCCAATACCTGACAATTTCAAACTGCTTTTCAGTTGTTTCAGTTCCCGGGCCAGGTTGGCGCCATGCAGGTCCCCTGAAGCTTCACCGGCTATTATCATTACATTTTCTGCCACAGGTTTATTTATCTTGTTTGATATAAAGAGTTATAAAAAACGCTAAATCAAATATTTAGATTTTATACTTAAAGCAAGAAAATAAATTGGTGAAGCCAGGGAAAAAGGTTGTTTTTAAACCAAAAGTTCATCCTCTTCAGGACGGTGTCTGCGTTTCAGTTTTTCCGGCTTCCAGCGCACAAAGGTTAATGCCAGGGACAAAACAGACAAGCATCCAGCCAACGCCATAGAGGATAAGCTGGTCGGTTGGATAGCCGCTGTAGTTTTCTGCCAGGTCTCCTGTCAAGGATAGGTATAGAAGATATATTAGGATTGCCGGCGTTATGAATTTTACCAGTATATCCCAGAGAGGTGGTATAACCGTGCCAAGACGGCTGACATGTTTTCGCAGCACGGAAGCCTTTAATATCCAGCCGATGATCAGACATTCGAGAAGTCCGCCGGTAACCAGGCCGTAATTAGTGATGAAGTGATCCGCGATATCAAGAAGGTATAAGCCCCCCCTGGTCGTAAAAACCAGACTGCCGAGAAAACCAAAAGCACAGACTGCTGTCACTACCCTACCCCGTGACCAGTCAAACTTGTCTGTGATGGCACAGGCAAAGGCCTCGATAAGGGAGATGCCGGAGGTTAGACCGGCAATAACGAGCATAAGGAAAAACATAACACCAAACAAAACATTCATGCTCGGCAATAAAGAAATTGCCTGCGGGTAGACGACGAAAGCGAGCTGAGGTCCCCCTTTGATAGCATCTTCAAATGGAACGCCCTGGCTATGGGCCATAAACCCGACAATACCGAAAACAGCAAACCCTGCTACGAAGGAATAAAAACAATTCACAAAGCAGGTAATAAAAGCATTCCTGCCGATATCGGTTTTTCTGGGCAGGTAGCTGGCATAGGTGATCATGATGCCGAACCCCAGTGAAAGAGTGAAGAATATCTGCCCGAAGGCCCCGGCCCAAACCTTACCTGCCTCACTACGAACTGCCGGATCAGCAGCAAACAGATTGATCTTTGACCAGTCGGCATGCAGATAATGGTTGAAGATGGCCTCAGCTGCACCTTCCAGGAAAATACTCCATAAAACAAGAATGATTGTGAGCAGGAAAAGGACAGGCATGAATATGACGCTCGCCTTTTCAATACCGTGCCGTATATCCCGGTAGCAAATGAGCCAGCACAGAACCCAGACCAACAAAGTGGCTGCAGCAATCGGGATACGGATTCCTCCGATTTCAGCAGCTGAATCAGACAGCTGCAGAAAATTACTGAAAAAGAAATCCTGGGTGTTGCTGCCCCAGGATAGGTTGAAGGAATAAAAGAAATAGTTAATGCACCAGCCTATTACCACAGAGTAATACAGCATAATGCCAAACATTGCGACTACAGGCATCCACCATCCAAGCCATTCGAACTTGCTGTTTATGCGAACAAAACTGAGAGGAGAGGAGCCCTTTTCACGATGCCCCAAGCCATATTCTATGATCATGATTGGTAAACCGGCAACTATGAGGGCTACAAGATATGGTACCAGGAATGCACCGCCTCCATGTTGATGCGCCATGTAACTAAAGCGCCAGACATTGCCCAGACCTATTGCTGAACCTATCGCGGCAAGCAGAAAACCAATATTTGATTTCCAACTACTTCTTAGCTGGCTCATATATACCCCTTTCTCGTCAGACAAGTTAACATTCTGTTTTCCCTATGCGCCTTATCAAGCTATCAGTTGAACAGATTAGAACGCAGGGTGACAAAACAGATCAACAGTCCAATCCCCACCGCAAAGAGCCCTACTATCCGTAACTGCGCCGGCCTCATTTCCATGAGCTGCCTCAGCCATCTCTGCATTGCCTCGGGAAATGTCAGGTAAGGCAGCCCTTCCAAAATACATATCAGACCAATGAGAGTGAACAGAAGTTTCATAAGCTTGTTATCCTACCAGGAAGATTAGACTATTTCAACGAGCAACACCTGAAGTATCCTCACTGAGTATAAACAGGCTGAGTCCTTCCTGTAAAATAAGATTATTTCAGACTCAATAAACGTCCGCAACGTACTTTTTTACGATGGAACAACCCGACAAGCGAAGGAATATATTCAGGGTAAATTTGGGGTTCCTCTTCAGCATAGTATTCGGGTGAAAAGAGACCTGCATTTCATCATGAATTTTAATTGACTTTTTACGGTCCCAAAATTATAAGTATTAGCTTTTCGGACGAAACAGTTTAGGTTAAATAAACCGCTGAAACAACCTGTTTTATTACAAACCAACACTTTGATTTTATTCTTAAAATAATATAAAAATGGCTGACCCGAAAACTTCCAGATACAGCGAAGCCGGCGTTGATATCGACAAAGGCAATGAACTGGTTTCCAGGATTAAAAAAATTGTGACACCGACCTTTGGCAGGGGTGTTCTCACCGACATAGGAGGGTTTAGTGGTCTTTACGCCATTGGCTCAGACCAGTTTGATGACCCTGTTCTTGTCTCTTCAACTGACGGCGTTGGCACCAAGTTGAATATAGCCAAGCAGTGCAATAAACATGATACCATAGGCATTGACCTGGTAGCCATGTGCGTTAATGACATTGCAGTCGGCGGAGCCAGACCTTTATTTTTCCTGGATTATCTTGCTGTCGGCAAACTCGATATTGATGTGGCCAGCAGTATTATCGAGGGCATTGCCGATGGCTGCAAAATTGCCAAGTGTTCACTTATTGGCGGAGAAACGGCAGAAATGCCAGGTCTTTACGCAGAAGGTGATTATGATTTGGCTGGGTTTGTCGTTGGCATTGCAGAGCGCGATAAAATTATTGACGGCTCTGATATAAAAGTCGGCGACCAGATTATAGGTCTGGCCTCTTCAGGCTTGCACAGCAATGGCTACTCTCTGGTGCGAAAAATATGTTTTGAGGAAATGGGTCTTTCTGTGGATCAATACATTGAAGAATTCGGCTGCACTCTGGGTGAGGAATTGTTAAAACCTACCCGTATCTACAGTGAATCTCTTCTTAACCTGAATAAAAACTTCAAGATCAGCGGGGTGGTCCATATCACAGGGGGAGGTTTTATTGACAACATACCCCGTATTCTGCCGCAGG
>Ga0111162_1005_pt1 | contig 22082 bp, 19 predicted proteins | sample DeeMarSeWOR28_12_FD_80263 | JGI IMG/M metagenome (GOLD analysis project Ga0111162, IMG submission 80263) | Nitrospira bacterium SG8_35_1 | reverse complement strand
TGCGATGATTCACAACTCAAAAGACGGAATAGCGATAGGCGTCAAACCGGAACCGGGGACCAACATCCTTGACATGACACGGAGGACGGAAGCAGTTGTGAACTGGCTGAACAGGGAAAAAATGGAACCGCAAAGGATCTACCTTGACTGGGTTTATGACCAGAGGCCGTATATTCAGGGTGCGATCGATCTGGTGAAGCAGAACATCCTGATCGGAGGGATTTTTGCGATCGTTGTTCTTCTTGTATTTCTCCGCAGTGTATCTTCTACGGTTGTCGTAGCAACCGCAATCCCGATCAGTGTAATCGGTACCTTCATTATCATGAACGCCTTTGGAAGAAACCTGAATGTTGTCAGTCTTGCGGGTATCGCATTTGCGGTCGGCATGCTTGTGGACAATGCAATTGTCGTGCTCGAAAACATCGACCGCCACCGGGGAATGGGAAAGAGTCCTTTTCAGGCTGCGTATGACGGGGCCCGGGAAGTCTGGGGAGCGGTTTTCGCGTCCACGCTGACGACGGTTGCGGTCTTTCTTCCTGTTGTTTTTGTGGAGGAGGAAGCGGGCCAGCTTTTCAGGGATATCGCGATAGCTGTAAGCTGTGCTGTAATCCTCAGCCTTTTTGTCTCGGTGTCTGTCATCCCGATGTTTTCAGAAAAACTCTTCAGTATGATCGGCAGGAAGAAGGCAGAAAAAAGTGAGACGGCGCTTACCAGGCTGGGAGGCAGGCTTGCTGCAGTGATTATGAAGCTGGTCAATCTGGCAATCAGCAATGCCGTGACGAGGGTCATCACCGTTGTGCTGCTCACCTACCTGCCGCAGGGGAACAGGAATCTTGTGCTCAGCCTGCTTATCCCGCCGCCGGGGCTTTCCTATGATGAAAAAAGGGATATCGGTGATCAGTTTTTCAGGGCCACCAAAGAACTCATCGGCAAAGACTATAACGGACTGCCCGGGATTCAGAATATGTTTTATGTCGGCGCTGACAGGATTGATATAGCCGGTGCAACGAGTATGCATATAGATCGCGCAGGCGAACTGGTCCCGCTGTTCATGAAGAATATCAATGCTATTCCGGGAATGTTTGGTGTCAGCATGCAAGCGGGAATTTTTCAGAACAGACTCGGCAGGGGAAGGACCGTCGAAGTTGACGTCATCGGTGATGACATGAACCAGCTTGTCGCGGCAACAGGGACCATGTTTGGTGTTCTGAAAAAGGAGATACCGGAAGCCCAGATCAGGCCGGTTCCTTCGATAGAACTTCTCTATCCCGAGATACGACTTGTTCCGGAGCGGGACCGTCTCCGATCGTCAGGGATGTCTGCGGCAGACCTCGGTATTGCCCTTGATGTACTGATGGATGGCAGGAAGATCGGGGACTTCAAGGAAGAAGGGAAGAAAAAAATTGATCTCATTGTTAAGGCATCAGAGTCAGACATTGAGACCCCTGAAGATCTCTACAGATCTTCACTGGCTACTCCTGAGGGAAAAACGGTTCCGGTGTCTTCATTTTCGTCAATGGTAAGGACGACAGGCATCAGTGAGATTCGTCACCTCGAACGGAAGAGGACGTTTACCCTTCAGGTAACGCCGCCGTTCAGCATTCCCCTTGAGGAGGCGATGGACATTATCAACAACAGAGTAATACCTGCAATAGGTTCAATGGGGATGCTGAAGCAGGGAATGAGTGTGCGCATGAGCGGAGTCGCCGACAAATTAAAGGAAACGAGGAAAGCCCTTCAATGGAATTTCGTGCTTGCTGCAGTCATCTGCTATCTGCTCATGGCAGCGCTCTTTGGTAATTTTGTATATCCTTTTATCATCATGTTTACAGTGCCGCTTGCGGCTGCGGGCGGATTTATGGGACTCAGGCTTGTGGATATACTGATCGCCCCTTCTCCGCTTGATATCCTTACGATGCTGGGGTTTGTTATTCTGATCGGTATCGTCGTGAACAATGCAATACTTATTGTGCATCAGGCGCTGAATAACCTGCGCTACCACGCGATGGATTATAAAGAAGCGGTCGTTGAATCAGTAAGATCCAGACTGAGGCCGATTTATATGAGCGCAACAACCAGCATTTTCGGCATGCTTCCACTCGTATTGTTTCCCGGACCGGGGTCTGAGCTGTACAGAGGCCTTGGGAGCGTCATACTTGGCGGGCTTGCCCTTTCAACCGTCTTTACCGTGTTTGTCATTCCGTCCCTGCTGATGTTTTTCATCAGGATGGAGAAGGTTGAAGCGTTGAGCGGCGGAGTCAAGGATTAGTCCTGCGAGAGACATTCAGCCTCTTTTCCCATTTTTTCCCAAATGCCCGGAGGATAATCAGCGCCACAAAGAGTGCGGACCATACGGCCTTTGTACTGAACGATGACGTTATCGAATTTGTCATGGACTCTTCTTTCCTGAGCCATGATAAACTCTCAAATATTGATGTGTAGCGGATTACATTATCCGGGGTATTCGAGAGACACAGGGCAAGAACGATGAGAAGGCCCGCTATGCTTCCAACCAGCATCTTTACCGAAAATGTATTTACCGGCCTGCAGATCGTTTGTGGCCGCACCCCCTGGCTGACAGCGAGCAGGAATAGACCACCGGCAAACATATTAATCCCCACGTCTTTATAATCCCAGACCCTGCCGGGCAAGAGCCACTGAACAAACTCGTCTGCAATACCCACCAGTGTAACAAAGAGGGCTGCTGTAATATATACTGTCCAATCCCGTATCCTGTGGCTCAGCGCCCTGAATACAAAATATGCAAGCAGAGCGTATTCGAGAAGGTGAACTGCCTCTTCAGGGTGGCTTCTCCCCAGTCGGATAGTCCAATAGACATAGATCCCCGCAGAAAGGATAAGCCAGGCATACTGGGAGAGACTCCTTATCCGGAGTGTAAAAAAGAAAAGGTACATGAGCAGGCAGAGAGCTGAAAGGAAGACGAGAAGCACTGCATGTGTAAAGAACTCTTTCCCATATATCTGGTAGACAATCTGTTGAATGCTCCGGGCAATCGGAACTGTTAAAAAAATAATTAAAGCGCACAGGATCGCCCGCAACCAGAGTTTCCAGTCCCAGTGCTGTGTATTCAGTTCTTCGATGATGTTCTCTCCAGACAATCTATTTTTCTGTCGCTATTGAATATGTCCTGCCGTCTGTCTTCAGTACGACATGTCCATGGAGATCAGTCCGCAGGATTTTAATATTTCTCCGAGACAAACGGTCAAGAACGCTCTGATGGGGTCTTGCATACCTGTTGATCATGGACACTGAGACGAGAGCCGCCTCCGGCCTGACTGCTTCGAGAAATTCCTCAGAGAGAGCGTCATTTTCTCCATGATGGCCGGCCTTCAGGATCTGGCTCTGGATATCGGCAGACACTTTCAGCAGACGGAATTCACCGGTTGTCCCCACGTCTCCTGCAAACAAGACCCGGATATCTCTATAGATCAGTCGTATGACCATTGAATCATTGTTTATATTGCCCGTTGGTGGAAGCAGCGGATTTAATACCTCAAGTCTTGTGTTCTGTAAGGCGAAGGATTCTCCTGCCTGCAGGATACTGTATTTTGACAATTTTCCCCGAACCGCCGTCACATAATCAAAGTAAATGCTGCTGTTAAAATTACTGAAACCGTTATCATAGAATCTCTCAATTTCGAATGCCGGCAGGAGCGAGAAGATGCCGCCTGTATGGTCATCATGGGGGTGGGTGAGAATGAGGTGATTGATTTTTTTGATGTGTAACGACCTTAAATATTCTACGAGTTTCGGGCCTGTGGCAGGACCGCCGCTATCAATAAGAATATTTTGTCCGTCGGGCAATTCGATGAAAGAGGCATCACCCTGCCCGACATCGATAAAATGAATTACGAGATTTGCATTGTCACCGGGGGCTGCATCTCCAGACGCTTTCGGTGAGAAAAAAAAGGGTAATAAAGTGAGCAGCAATGCAATGATGATTTTATTCATCCCATTATTATAATTATAATTTCATTAATCATCAAAGGTCTTATAATACTTGAGGTCTTTCAGCTGCCACAGGAGCCTGTTCCAGAATTTCTCTAATCGACAAACAGCATATTACATTTTTGCTTCAGGGCAGCTATGCTGTTTTTCTTTTTTTGACTTCATATCCCTGACCCTAACTCTATTGTATACGGAGTCGTAGAGAAATGCTTCCACAGGCTCCCATGGCTGCAACCGTTGGAACAGCGTTTCTACTATCAGGCAAGAAACTGCCCATACACAGTCTGGCCGAGTGCGATGCCCCCGTCATTCGGGGGAACGAGCTGGTGAAGCAGCGGAGTAAAGCCTTTTTCGGTGAGGCGCTCAAAACTGTTTTCTGAAAGGAGCGCATTCTGGAAAACGCCCCCCGTTAGTGCGACCGTTGCGATGCCTGTTTCCTTTCGTAGTGATTCAGCGATGGACACGACAATGTCCACGATCGTATTGTGAAATTTCCTTGCAATGATTTCAGGTGCCGTATCTTTATCCACATCTTTAACGATTGCCTCAATGACGGCCCGCTGGTCAATTTCATCATTGCTGACACGAAAAGGATATGAATCTGTTCGGTCTGATTTAAGGGCAGCCTGTTCAAGGGCGATGGCTGCCTGGGCATGATATGATATTTTCTGTTTTACATTAATAAGAGACGCTACCCCGTCAAAAAGCCGTCCCATGCCTGTTGTTACGGGAGAGTGTACCTCTTTTTTTATCATTTCGATCAGAAATGATTTCTCTTTGTCAGACAGCGGATTGTGGCGAATGTTCAGGGCTGCATCACCAAACGTCTCATACAGCAGTGACAGGGCGGTTCTGCAGGGTTCCCGGACTGACCGGTCACCGCCCGGAAGCCGGAAGGGCCTTAAATGATATGCCCTTTTGAATCCGCTGTACGAAGCGATGAATACCTCAGAGCCCCATACAGTCCCATCCGGGCCGTATCCGGTGCCGTCAAAGGCAAATCCGATGACTTCTGTTTCTTCCGGCACACTGTTGTCTGTCAGACAGGATAATATGTGTGCAAAGTGGTGCTGCACACGAACAAGCTTTCTGTCAAAGTGCTTTTCTCCGAATTTTGTAGAGTAATATCCGGGGTGCAGGTCTGAGACGACGATTTCCGGTTGTATATCAAGCAGTCTCAGGAAATCATGGATTGTCTCTTCATAGAACTCTATTGCGAGCGGAGAATCGAGGTCACCGATATGTTGTGAAAGGTAAACTTTATTATCAATACCCGCTGCTATGGTGTTATTCATGGAAGGGCCGAGGGCGAGGACAGGCTTCCTGAACTGAAATGGCACCTGAATCGGCAGGGGTGCGAAACCCCGTGAGCGGCGTATCGGCACCTGCCTTTCGGCGATGATCCTGACGACGGAGTCATCGCATTGTCTGATGATGTCCCTGTTATGGGTGAGGAAGTAATCTGCTATCTTTGAAAGCCGGGCAAAGGCGTCCGGCTCATCTTTTACGATCGGGTCGTCAGAGACGTTGGCGCTGGTGGCAACGACCGGCTTTTTCAGTTTTCTCGCAATCAAATGGTGCAGCGGCGTGTACGGCAGAAAGACACCGACCGTAGAATTATCTGGAGACACTGACGGGGCAAGGGTGGATTCATCCTTTTTTCTCACAATAACAATCGGTCGTTCTATCGATGCGAGGGCACGCGCTTCAATGGGGGTGATGACGGCTTCCTTCATTATTGAATCAAGGTCAGGGAACATTACTGCCATCGGTTTTTCTTCCCGCTGCTTCCTTTCCCGTAACCGCTGGACCGCCTCATTGCTTTCAGCATCACACACAAGGTGGTAGCCGCCGATCCCTTTGACGGCGATTATATAACCCTTTCGGATCAGGTTTGTCACTTTTTCGAGGGCGTTGCTCTTTTCACTCGAGAGCTGCCCATCACAATCATGCAGGGTGATCCACGGGCCGCATTCATGGCAGGCGTTTGGCTGGGCATGGAACCTTCTGAATGAAGCGAGCGTGTATTCCTTCTCACAGTCGGGGCACATCACAAAGCTTTTCATGGATGTGTTTTTTCTGTCATACGGCAGTGACTGGATAATCGTGTATCGGGGGCCGCAGTTTGTACAGTTCGTAAACGGGTAGATGAACCGCCTGTCTTTCGGGTCTGTGACCTCATGCATGCACTCATCACAGACCGCTATATCGGGGAGTATCGAAACTTTTCGTTCTCCTGCGTCATTACTCACCCGTATTTCGAATGAATCAGCGCCTGTTGCTTCAAGAAATGCATACTGGAGGCTGTAGATTTTTGCAATAGCTGGTTTCTCTTTTTCAACCCGGACGAGGAATTCATAGAGCTTCTTCTTCTCTCCCTCTGCTTCAACGCTCACGCCTTCAGGATGATTCAGGACATATCCTTTCAGGCCAAGTTCATTGGCGAGCCTGAAGACAAAGGGCCTGAAGCCGACACCCTGGACAACCCCGTTGATATGTACCCTGATTCTCATATGAGTATTATATCGGGTTACTTATCCACGTCCTTGATGACGTTTGATAAGGGCGAGCGCTTCATTGAGCCTGAGGGTCAGCTCCTGTGCCTTCTGCTGGAGTTCTTCACTGAGATGACTGACTTTGTCAGGGTGCGATTTGCTTATCCTGTCTCTGTATGCCTTATTTATTTCATCCCATGAAGCAGAAGCAGTTACGCCCAGCAAGGAGTATGCCCTGTCTAACGTAAGCGGCCCCACGGACTCGTGAGATGTTTTATGACTGTCCTGCGATTGATTCCGGGAATGAGAATAGTACTGCTGATACTGCTTTTTCCCCCGGGCATTTTTATAAAGCATATAGAACATGATCCCTGCTGCAATCAGGTCATCAAAGACATGCCATGGGACCAGATCTACAGGACTTATGATATAGATTGCGATAAGTATCAGCCAAAGGTAATTGAAGATATTTGACATATGCGTTTTGTTTGTCTGACTACCGACTGCTGACTGCCAACGACTGAATACTGACTACTGTCACATCTCCCATTGTAATACATTTCCTGCCTCTTGTGCTTTTCTTTAGATTTTTGTATGGTAAAATCTTTTTATGAAAGAAAATCACAAGGGGGAGGCAATCATGACAAAGAAAAACAAACAAACTTTATCTTTTATTACATTATTATTCGCTCTGTTTTGTGTTTTCCGCTCAGGAACGTCTGCTGATGAAATCATTCTCCAGAATGGGGACAGGCTGACCGGGAAGGTTGCAAAGATGGAAAACAATACGATAATACTCGAGACAGAGTATTCCGCACCGATCGAGATCAAAAAAAACAAGATTCTTAAAATATCGACCAGCGATCCGGTGGACCTCCGCCTTTCAGGCGGAGAGGTATTGAAAGGCGCTGTAAAAGGAACGGATAATGGCCGCCTTGTTGTAGAGTCGAGTGACGACAGGGAAAAAACCTATATTGCATGGGACAGGATAACGGCGATAAACCCGGCACCCGTCCCCCCTTCGAAATGGAAGGGGAACATCAATGCCGGTGCGGGTATCCAGTCCGGCAATACAGACCGCACAAACGCATCGGTGGGAGCTGAAGCAGTGCGAAAAACAGCAACGGACCGGTTCGGCATGCGCTTTTTATATAATTATGCTGAGGAAGATGACGAAGTGTCTGCCCGCAATACTTACGGCACAGCGAAATATGATTATTTTTTTACAAAGAAGTATTTCGGGTATTTGAGCATAGAAATGCTCCATGACAAGTTCAAGAATTTAAATCTGAGGACAGTCGTAGGCCCCGGCGTGGGTTACCAGATCTGGGATGATCCGGTCAAATTTCTTCTTGTCGAGGCAGGATTGTCCTACTTTTCAGAAGACCGGAAAGAGGGCGATGATGAGGATTGGCTCACAGGAAGACTGGCAGGGAGTCTCCAGTATCATTTTAATAAAACGGTTCATGCAAGGGATGATCTGATCATCTACCCGAACCTTGAACAGGGCGGGGAATTTCAATTGAGAAATGAGGCAGCCCTGACCGCAAAGATGAATTCTTACTGGTCACTGCGTTTTGCGAATATTTATGAGCATGACAGTGACCCCGGGGAAGATGTGGCGAAAGATGACTGGCAGTGGATAGTTGCGCTGCAGTATGAATTTGGAGAGTAGTAAGATTTATCTGCAGAAACTGGGCTGAATTTGCTTTACTGATAAATGCGTTAAGTCAATGATATGTTGACGGAAATCAGCCTAAGTTTCACGAAGATCAAGATTTATTCCGGTTGTCATCCTCGTGGGGTCAGGGCAGAATCGCTATTGATGCATATTATCTTCGGAATACATGAACGTACAAGATTGAGAACTTTATGCATTTATCAATATACAGTCATGGATTAGAATTGATGATTGACAGGAGTAGAAAGGTTGAACAAAAAAGGCAGAGCCAGATGATCCTGCTGTTAATTAATATGAGTATATAAATTGCCAAGGAAAATATTTTGGATATAAATTATACAATTCGGTCCTCTAATCCGAGGACAATATTAATATTTTCTTAGTGATTGTGCAGAGAATTGCTAAATGATCAATGAAAGAAAATCTTGTAATAATGCATTATATTCAATGCTATCAAACAAATCGTTATCAATACGCTTGTCGCAAGCATCAATTCTAACACGAAATAAAACCCTTTCGGCTTTTTAACCATTTTTATCGTTACTCCTTTCATTGTGAAAAACTTAACGCGCATCCACTTCCTGTTTAAGTTGCCAATCTGTATGATTTATTGCAGGATTCATGCCACCCTTATCTTTTATAAACGCCCATGCAACTTTTCTAATTTATTGGTTTTTTTGAGATAAGCTGAATAAGCTTCTGAGAAGAAAGTGAACTACCCCCCAGCTATAGAGCTTGTTTATGGGGGATTTCACACAGATACACAAAAATTTCTTAATTTTAATAATAACAAGTCCATCATGTAATCAATAATGTACCGTAGTGATAAGGTTGATGATTGACGGTTGACCTTCCCCCATATTGATGGACACGCCTACGAATTTGTAGTATTGAACGGGAGGTGTAAATATGGGGGAAAAGAATCGTCATTCAGTCGTGAGTTCAAACTTGATGATAATCAGTAGAAAGGTTGAATAAAAACGGCAGAGCCGAATGGCCGTGCCTGCGAATATCGTATATAAATTTAGCTTATATCATATATGATGTCAGCTATTTCCTCTGTTGATGCATTCATAAGTATTATATTACTTCCCACTTTCAAACGGACATACCCTCTGGGGATTGGAGAGAGTCGCTCTTCGAGTTCACTGGGTAGACTTCTCTTGGCAAGTCCAGGAGGCAATTTCCCATTTTTTTTGAGCTGCTTTTGTAACCCGGGAGGCAACTTTTCTTTCTTGGCCAAGCCTGGTGGCAATCCCTTGCGATTTAATTTCTTGTTACGATAATAGCGGTGAATAAATCGCCGATCATTATCGCTAAATGCTACTTTGACGTGTACATTTTCAGATTCAATCTCGAACATGCCTGAATTAATCTGAGGAAATGAGGTACATCCGTTCAATACGATAAGTAGAAATAAACTTATAATGGATATATATGTTAACTGTTTCATAGAATTTTCCTCCTCTGCCGTGAGCATCATAATAAATGTATATGTACAGTATCGACATTTTTATATGCACTCTTGAATTATACATAAGGGATAAACATGGGAATCAATGCGCTGGTGGTAACTGCAACAACTTAATAATATCCGGACAAGTTTGAATTATTGATAATGAAGATAAGTCTTCAAGATTCTGACGGCAGTCAGCCAGAATTTCCCGACGATCAAGATTTGTTTCGTATATCGTCAGATGATGATCGGGGCAGAACTGAACCTTGTATGCATTTATCAGTAATAAGTGATGAGAATAGAATTATTGATACTGCATTTTATCGTTAATACTGAATCATAGAACAGCCAGCGATTTAACATACGTATCAATAAGCGGTGATAGAAATAGAATTGATGATTGCCCGTAAACAGTTTGAATGAAAAAGGAAATGCCAATGCTGACCTTGACCATCGAGACTGCTTATTCGATTAGACTATATTTCAAATTTCTTTCTAAGTCTCCTAAATCCTCACATTACTCCAGCTATAATGAATAAATTCAACTTGGTGGTTGGGAGATGAGATACATACTTTACAGCCAATGTCGCCTGCAATGTCGACAATACCTGATCTGCTCATCAGACATGCCTTGCAATCATGAACAAAGTAAACACCGGAGGTCTCGTCCTGAAAATATATCATGATGGATCGAAAGCCATCATTGCCTTAAATGTATTATTATCGACGTTACTTTCCAGGAAATCCGGATTATTATCAGATAAACCTACCGTACAATAGACGTCAACTTCGGGCGCTGTCCACGATGCTGTGAAGTGTCTCGATGCTTTGAGTTGTACAGACTGATTCGGTCGAAGTTCAGGCATCGACAGATCTTCTAAAGGCATTTGTGCCGGATAACCACAAAAGACATGCAATCCGCGTGTTCTGGCAGGATAGGACAGGGAACCATTTCCCTGATTCTTTACCGTAACTATCATTTCAAATTGAACAGGCGGTTTTAATACAGGCGGATTTATGCGAACATCCGTTATAACAAGATCCGGCAGGTCAGCCGGTGCAATATAAACAGATCTATAGTTTAAATTGTTCATTTCATCCTGTTCTTTTATCTTGTTCTCATAATCCACAATACCACTCAATTCATAGTTGCCGGGTTCTAATATTCTTTGGTGTATTCTGAATCCCTCAAAAGGATCAAAGATTTTTTCTATATAAACAACCTCTCCAACATCAATTGAGGATAGAAAAGGGCTGGTACCCTCACCTTTAGAGGTCCCCGTGATGATTATATCGGGATGACTACGAGGTGCTGACGGATAACCTTCCCACCTCACACGTCCGCAACCTATAAAATTTATTAGTTTAACCGGTTGGTCAAGTACTGCTTTTTTTTTGCCGATATTCTTAACTTCACACTGAAATTTAATAATATCTCTAATTGTTGGATTCGGCGGACTAACGACTCGAACGTTAAAATCAAGGTCAGGCAGATACGCGGCTTTCCTCATGAGAAATGCAGCTTTTTTCACGGAAGGATCAATATTCGTTGAAGACTTCGTTTGAGAATCTGATAACTGATTCTGCCATTGGGATTGACCTGGAGCTGAGATGGTAAATAAAAATACCATTATCAACAAAAGCGAGAAGATTAGGTATGGTTGTTTCATGTTCCCTTCCCTGCCTTTTTTGTGTCACGAATATCTACATAAGTTTCATTCTTTACTTAACGTTGACTGAACTCAGACTCAATCAATGCACGCTGCAAGGATAAAAATCATATGACATACATTACTGGAGTGATAAGATATTCCTAAATATAATAGATACAGATTGCCCTGTCAATGAAATAATGATTAAGGATTGAGATCTTAACTATTTGATGAGAGTCTGGCTTATCGATAATGCGTATTATCAATAAACTGAGAATCAATTCTAGTTGAGGATTCCCAAAAGAAAGTGAGAACATAAAAGGCAGAGCCAAAGTGACCCTGCCTAATATTGAAACTTATTCGCTTAACGTCTATTTCTTAAATTTCTTCCTGAAGACACCAACTCCGAAGAGACCACTTCCGAGTAAAAGCAATGTGGCTGGTTCAGGTACTGCAGTTACGTCATGTGATGGAGGGTTCCAAAAACCATTAGTTGAATACACATCAATATGAACCTGTGTAAATCCAGTGAATGAAATTGGTACTGAAACAGAATTACCTGGAGCTATGTCAAACCCGAGTTGAGCTATTGCATACCTGCCGTCATGGCTTGTCGTAATCGGATCATCATATATACCATGACTACCGCCACCATACTGAGTAGGCGAAAGCAGGATATTGTTAAAAAGTGATATAGCGGATCCATTATCAACAGTAACAGTCCCATTTTCGCCATCATGGATAGCAATCATGAGATGAATATCGATTGCAGTAGTTGCATTGTTTCCGTTAGAAGCATTATAAATAAATAAGTCAAAAGGATTATTAGACGTTACGTAACTTTCATCAATCCAGGCATCCCCAACGTTCCCTACATACCCATTGCCTCCAGAACCTGGTGTCAAGGGATCAGTGCTTAACCATAAGTGAGGTCCACCAATCATATTTCCAAGAGAAATCATTGGGAATGAAAGAATGATTAAACTTATTATGCCGATTACTTTCAATTGGTTTTTCATTATAATGACACCCTTTCTGAGTGTTCATATTTTTCTTCTACAATATAATAAATCAATTTCAATGCCACACGGCAACTTCTTGATTTAATGACATTTCCAAAATTTGCGTAATGCCAAAAGTGTAAAGTTTTCAATAAAAGTGTAAGGTAATCCGACTCTTACTGTATAAGGAATCCCGACGTTTTAAATGTATATCAGTGTAGTAACAGATGCAATCTTCAATATGAGAGGCGATTATGGCTTAATGATAATTCAGATAAATGTGAAGAATTTTGAGAGACTCTATTTCATGGATAACTGCTGTACCATGTCCAAAATCGAAACACGCTCTATGGAAGCGATAAGCCAGATATATCAAGAATTTATTGCGGAGTTAATGCTTACTGGTTTCTCTGGATTATCGTCAATTGCTCCTCTATTGACCTCTGCCCACACCGGGAGTCTGAATACCGGGGCTTAGCCTCGGAATAATGAAACGGAAAAGATGAGGTCAGGGTTACTGCTTTGCCATATGCCCGGTGTGGAAAACAACGTCAAGCCATTTGTAGATCTGGGCGAGGAATCTCCTGCTGAAGAAGAAGCTCAGCGGGAAGGTGCTGATTATTCTGAAGATTCTTTTGGGGCGGAGATAAAATTTTTTAAACGTATAGGACAGGAGCTTTCTGACTTCGTGGGGTGGCAGCTGGGAGATGGAACTTGCATACTCATAGTACCCTTCTCCGAGATTCTGTGGCGTATCTGCCCCGATGTATGTGGTATAGAGTTCAGTTCCTTTTTGCGGGATGGCTATCGAAACTGCAGCTGAGTGCAGGGGAGAGTTTGCCGCAAAATTGATGGTATTGAGCATCTCCTCTTTCGTTTCAGTCGGATGTCCGATCATGAAAAAACCTTCGGCATGGATGCCGTTTTTGACGGCAACCTCGATCATGTTGGTAATATTTTCAAACTTCAGATTTCTTTTCAGAAGCTTTTGCAGCCGCTCCGATACCGTCTCGATGGCGAAGCACATCACCTTTGTGCCGGCCTTCGCCATTTTCTCAACAATGTCTTTTTCGAGCCGGTCGGACCGCAGGCCGTTGGGGAAGTATAAATTGATCTTAAGCCCCTTTTTGATGATCAGGTCGCAGATTGTCCGTGTTCTGTCCCGGTCATAGTTAAAGGTGTCGTCATAAAATTCAAAATCAGTAAGCCCGAAGCGGGTGTTGAGGTATTCCAGTTCAGCAACGACCCTTTCGGCCGAGTGCGCCCTGAACCGCTTTGCGAATATATCGTGGCAATAGATGCATTTGTAGGGACATCCGCGGGACGTGAAAAGCCCCATGTATTTATTGCTGATTCTGAAAAACGCAAAACTCTTCCGTTTCCAGTATTCCTGGGAGAGGGGATTTTCAAGAATCAGGTCCCATGCCGGAAAGGGGACTTCATTATCGAGGTCTTCGATGGTTTCCCGTCTGCCGGTGAACGTGCTGCCCCCGTTGTTGTAGACAATACCTTTTATATCCTCGATGGGCACTGAGCCGCCGTCGAGATGATTTACCAGTTCAAGAAAAGTACGTTCTCCTTCATGAGCAACGGCATAATCAATATGAAAATTATCAAATAATGCGTCCATCAGGCTCGACACAATCGGCCCTCCCAGTACCAGGGTGCACGCTGGATTGACCGCTCGAATCTGCGCGATGATTTTTGTCAGATACAAACCGTCCCTGTTGGTTGCCGACAGCCCGACAATGTCTGCATCTTTCATATTTTCAATAACAGAATCTTTTTTCTGCACCGAAAGGTCAAACAGCTGTATGGTATCTTTGTCCGGCCGGTACTTTCTCAGGTAGCTCGCCAGGTACATGATACCCAGAGGGGGCGTCACCTCTGGTATGCTGACCGATGGTTCTCTCACTTTTATCAAAGAAATGTTCATAATGGATAACGATTGATGGTTATTATTTAATTATTAATTTCAAACGGCTGTCATTCCTGTCCCGAACTGACAGTCGGGAAGAAGACATCTATAATATACTTCAGACTCTAAAATTTACAGGAAACTGATGGCCCAATATTATAACTCATGAGAATCGTTTTAGAAAAATCTGTCTTCAAGCTGCCAAAATGAGCTGACACACTGTTTTTTAACAGTAAATTGTGTTCATGGCCCTCCGGGAAATATTTAATTTGAATCTTTTATAATCAGATAAGTATTTTTAGCTTTCTATTGAGCGATGAAATTTTTATTATACACAAGAAGCAGTGTCCGGTTAATTTTCATACATCGCAGATAAACAGACCCGTAAGCCTGCTGGACAAATACGTTTATGCGGGTATTCTTTCCGCCCGGGAAGTGTATCCGGATTTCCGTCTCTGCGGTGATAGACAACGCACAGAAATAAGGTTTTTTGACCCTATGCTAATAAGACACGGACAAGCTCTGAGATATACATTATGAATTGCCTGCTTATTTCACTCCAGTCCAGCTCATATGTTACCGGCTTGAAATACATAGCCGCAAACGTACTGGACAAGGGGCATGACGCGCGGATTTTATTGCTGCCCGGATACCTGCAGCCAACGCTCGACCCTGCGATACGGGATTTTATCCGGGACTATAATCCTGATTTGATCGGCATAGGCCTTATGTCCATAGAGTTTTATTCTGCCAAAAACCTTACACGGCTTTTGCGGGAGGAATTTGACATACCGATCATGTGGGGCGGGGTGCACGTAACCATTAATCCCGATGATTGTCTTGAGCATGCGGACTATATATGCCTCGGAGAAGGGGAAAAGGCGGTTGTCTCTCTCCTCGGGCACCTTCGCGAGAACGGCAGAAACATCCTGCCGGCGATTCCGGGGATATGGAGCCGTCATCAGGGCCGCATAATGCGGAGCGATAATCCACCGGAGATGAATCTGGACAGTCTGCCTGTTCAGGAGTACCTGCCGGACTATTTCTATGGATTTCACAAAAAAAGAATCTATAATTTTGCTCACAATCCCAAGCTCTTTAGAAATTACGCATTATACGGGGGCATCAATCATATGATGATTACATCAAGGGGATGTCCTTTTAATTGCGGGTATTGTGCCAATGCCGCACTGGTAAAAGTGTACGGGAGAAAGGTGAGGGAACGGTCTGTTGAAAACTGCATAGAGGAATTGAAAAGAGTAAAGCAGGACCGTCATGTTTTATATATAAATTTTCAGGATGACTGTTTCTTTATTCACAGCAGGGCGTGGATACATGAATTTTGTGAAGCATATAAAAAACATATTAAATTGCCCTTTATGATACGCGCTATTCCAACGATACTGGACAGAGAAAAACTCTATATGCTGAAAGATGCGGGACTGAGCATTGTTGTTATGGGGATCCAGTCAGGAAGCGACCGAGTGAATCTCGATATTTACGGAAGAAAGATTCACTTCAGGTCAGTCGAGAAGGCAACAGCGCTGATCGCTGAAGCCAGGGTGTTTCCCTACTACGAAATGATCGTGGACAACCCCTATGAGACCGAAGAGGATATGGCAGAGACCATTGAATCCATGACCAGGATCAGAAAGCCCTATACGATATCCCTGTCACACCTGACTTTCTTCCCGGGGACGCCGCTTACGCAAAAAGCGCTGGCTGATAATATTATTGATCCCGAAGCATATCTTTCCAGGTATATGGTGAATATTGACTACACGTACCTGAACAAACTCCTTTATATGGTCCCCTATCTGCCGCCTTTTGTGATCAGGTATTTGAATAAACCTTCTGCCTCACGAAAGCAGGTCCACTCATTTTGTACGCACAGCCTCTTCTTCCTGGTCAAGAGGAGCATTGAACCTTTTGTATTCATGTTTCTTATCACGCGGTCACTGGACTACAACGTGACAAGGACCGTCAAAACAGTTCTCGGGAACTGGAAGTCAGCACTGGCAAAATTTATCTTCAACTTTCTCTGCAAGAGTGATATGGAGTTTGATCAGCGGCTTGAAGTGGCAAGAAAAGAGATGCCGTCACTGTTCGAAAACCAGAATCATCGTGATACCACACCGGAGTATAAAAAGGTATCCTGCCAGTAACCTCGATACGTCTATCCTGCTCCATTCAAAAAACTTATCTGAATTGCTGGTGAGCCTTTCAAAAAGTATTGAATGCCCTAAAATAATGACGGGAATTATTTATTACTTTCAAACGTCGGCGCTTGCCCGCTTGCGGACTTTCGAGCTTAGTTCCCTGCTATCAGAGCACTGTTGTGCAGTGCAATAATCCGCTCATTTTTTATGTAAGCTTTCAATACGATTGCGGATGAGAGTCTCGAATTCATTGCATTGAGGAATTTCATTGCAGTGACATAATGATCAAACCTGCCGAGCCGGACTGTATAATAATCGCCCACTTTTTCTATTCTGAGATTATCAAGGGCAGCTCCGTTGATGTCATGAATGATGGACTTATATTTATTCTCGGCATTGACTTTATTGGTAAAGCTTGCTGCCTGGATCGTAAACACTATATTGTTATCATTTGTATCGGGTGGTGCTGACTCGATCGCGCTGTCATTACTGATCTCGACAGCTGCATACAACGGAGCAGGCATCTTCTGCCGGGGCATTGCTTCAGCCTCAATGGTTTTATCCGAATCATCAGTATGCTCGGCATCATCGATCGCGGTGCTGGCCGCATGTGCAAGGGCAGCCGTTGTATTGCCGCCAGGTTCCTGCAAAACAGGGGAAGCCGGGATCGCCTGTTCCAGACCCGTTTCTGAAGTGTCAGCGAGATCACTGTTCTGTCCGGATTCCGGAAGTACAGTAGTATTATCAGCCTGAAAGCTGTGGATCATGGCATCGTACTTCTCCGGTTCCAGTTCTGATAGTGTCACATCAGATGCAAGAACGGGGTGTGACCGGACGACCAGCGCTGCATTTTTGGCAATCATCATTTCGCTGTGTACGGCTGATAACAATGAGGTGAGCATCAGGGCTGCTACCAGCACTCCCAAAAAAATGGTTACTCCCTTTCTCATACTGTTTCCCCTTTAAGCCCGGTGTCAGGGCTGAAATAAGCCATAACTATCTGGCTGTTATGTCACTCTATCGACATTCCCGGGGAAAATCATTAGGAGATTGAATGCAGAGGTCCGACCTCCAGGCACGGAGGTCGGACCTCGACTCATGACAGGGTCAGCGGGTTTTAAACCAGATATTGCAGGCGCCCTCCATCGAGACCATGCAGGGGCCCTTTGGGCTCTTCGGGGAGCACGCTTTTTTAAATAATGTACAGTCGGCCGGGCAGGCTTTGCCGAGGACAACAGTGCCGCATATGCATCCGGGGATCTTTGCCTCTTTCACCTCTTTGAGATTGAAGACCACTCTGGCGTTTTTCCCGGCATATTCATCTCTGAGTTCGAGTCCGGATTGGGGTATGTTTCCAATGCCCCTCCAGTTGACATCAGCGATCTCAAAGAATTTGTCCATAAGTTTCCGGGCCTGCACATTCCCTTCGGGCCTGACAACATGACTGTATACATTCCCCGTTCTTATATCGCCGGTTTTGAGCTGGGCCATGATTTCGAGGATGCCGAGCAGGAGATTATCCGCCTCAAATCCTGCAACGACCGTCGGTATCCCGTAGCGTTCCGAAAATACGTTCCAGGCGTTTGATCCTGTAATTGCAGAGACATGCCCCGGCGCAATGAACCCGTCGATACCGATTTCCTGGTCCTTCACCAGTACCTCCATTATTGTCGGGGTCAGCCGGTGAGAGCTGAGGATGTACAGATTGTCGGGGGCGCCTGTTTCGAGGATGGCCGCAGTCGGTGCGGTTGTGGTCTCAAAGCCGATTGAGAAGAACACGATATGTTTTGCGGGATTTGATTCAGCAATGGTTATCGCCTCAAATGGCGAAGCGATCATTGTATAATTTTTGCCTTCTGCCCTTATGGAACCGGCCTTTGACGGCACTTTCAGCATGTCGCCATACGTAACCAGTATCACATCATCTCTTCCGGAGAGCTCAATTGCATTGATAATATCACTTTCCGGGCAGACGCATACAGGACATCCCGGTCCCGGAATAAGTTCGAGGTTTTCGGGCATCAGGCTTCTCATCCCGGAAAAAGCGATGGTGTGTTCATGCGATCCGCAGACATTCATGATCTTCAGTTTCCTGTTAGCGGGGGTAAGGGAATGAATCTTTTTTATGATTTCCTGCGTATCATTCATATCAAATAAAATATAAATCCCCCTGCATCCCCCTTTTTTCCAAGGGTGAATTTGTTTACTCCCCTCTTTGGCAAAGAGGGGTCAGGGGAGATTTTTTAATAGTTTGTTTTTTCCATATTCTTTGCTGACAGCTGACGGCTGATCCCTGATTACTGTTTTTTCAACATATCCTCGGCAGCAGTTCCTCTTCAAGCATGTCCAGAAGGCGCTCTCCGCCGATCCTTGTCTTGAGCCTGACCCCCCTGAACTTTGACGTTACATGCCCGATAACTGCCGCATGTTCACCCAGCTGATTTTTTTTCAGCAGAGATACAGCTTCACCCGCTGATTCCCCAGAGGCAACAATAATCGCCTTCCCCTCGTTTGCAAGATAGAGTGGGTCATAGCCAAGCATGTCTGAAATAAAGCGGACATCATCTCTCAACGGCACACGCTCTTCAATGACCTGAATGCCGAGTCCTCTGGTCTCTGACAGCTCAGCCAGAAGCGTCGCAACCCCGCCCCTGGTCGGATCTCGCATCCACTTGATCCCATCCAGTGCAAAAAGTGGCGTGAGCAGGTCATGCAGTGAGGAACAGTCACTTTTGACTGGAGCGTCTATGTCAAACTCGTTTCGCGCCAGTGCTACGGCCGTCCCGTGGTCCCCGAGAGTACCGGTTACAATAATTGCGTCACCTGCCGCCACATCTTGTATGTTCATTGAGCGTTTTATCTCTCCGATGCCGGTTGTATTTATGTAGATCCCGTCGCACTTCCCCTTTTCAACGACCTTTGTGTCTCCGGTGACAATGGTTACTCTTGCGTTGTCCGCTGCTTCATGAATGCTCTTCAGAATATGCTCCAGGGAATCAAGCCCAAAACCTTCTTCCAGTATGAACCCTGCTGACAGATGTCTGGGAACTGCACCGCTGACAACAAGGTCATTGACCGTACCACAGACAGCAAGCTTTCCGATGTCGCCGCCCGGAAAGATGAGAGGGCGTACGACATATGAGTCAGTCGTCATGGCGATACTGGTATGATTGAGATTCAATGCTGCCGCGTCTTCAAGCGGCTTCAGTTCTTCACTCGATAAGTATTTCAGAAAGAGCTGTTCGATTAAATCACGGGTAAGCTTTCCCCCGCTGCCGTGTCCGATTTCGATTTTTTTCATAACAAAATGAAAAGTTAATAGTTAATTGGTAATCGTTATCCGGACAACCATTAACTATTAACGAATAACTAATGCCGCTTTCTTACCTCCTGTTTCAAAAACCCAACCCAATCCTCCATCCCTTTGCCCGTGGTTGCTGACGTAACGAGTATTGTTAAAGAAGGATTCAGTGCAAGCGCGTCTCTTTTGATTTTCTCGCAGTCAAAATCAAAGTATGGGAGGAGGTCTGATTTTGTAATTATCAACAGCTGCGATGTTTTTATGGCCTTCGGATACTTTACGGGTTTGTCATGCCCCTCCGGAACAGAGATGAGCACAACCCTGCAATGCTCCCCCAGATTGAAAAAAGAGGGACAGACAAGGTTCCCCACATTTTCGATAAAGAGGATATGCGGGTTTTTCCCGTTCATTTGCTTTTCCAGAGCGTGAAAACCTTTGTGAATGAGTGCGGAATCAAGGTGGCACGCTCCACCGGTGGTCAGCTGTACGGCAGGAGCGCCCTTTTCGCGTATTCTCTCAGCATCGAGCTCCGTCTCAATATCACCTTCGAGGACACCAATTGATATATCTTTCTGCAGAGCTTCAATGGTCTTTTCCAGGAGGGTTGTCTTTCCTGAGCCGGGCGAACTGATAAGGTTGATAGCCAGAATGCCTTTCTCATCAAAGTGCTTCCTGTTGCCGAGTGCAATTTCATCGTTTGCCCGGAGCAGGCTCTGGTTCACATCAACCACTTTTGTCTCATGAACTTCATCGTGGCTGCAACCACATACATCGCACATAAGATTCTTCTACCTCCTCACACCTCTATCTCCACGTTCTCGATATGCTGTTCTTCTCCGGACACGAGCCTCAAATTGTATGAATCGCAGTCCGGGCATGACGGGAAATACATATTATCCGTGTCAAACGACCTGTTACACTCATTGCATGTGTATACTAACGGTACTTCCTCTATTACAATTTCTGCCGATGCTATGAAAGGATGTTCGAGTTTCACGGCGTCAAAGGCGAATTTCAGTGAATCAGTGACAATCCCGGACATTCTGCCGATTTTAAGCTTCACGTTCAGGATTTTTTTTGCACTGTTTTTCTCGGCGATTTTTCGGAGTTCGTCAACCATCCCGAGGGCGACCGATACTTCATGCACCTTCTTCCTCCTCATCCATGACCCGGAGGACTTCCTCCAGTGCTTCCCATACTTCGTCAGCGTACTGCCTGTCCACTTTTTCTATGGCGAATCCGACATGAACGATAACGTGGTCACCGATCGAGAGTGAACCCTCGGGCAGCAGCTGCAATCCGATTTCCCTTTTGACCCCCTTTGCCTCGGCAACCCCGTAGGGGTAGGTTATTTCAACGATCTGCATGGGAACACCAACGCACATGCGGCACCTCCGTACTTTTGATTCCGGTTCATTATATATTACATTTTTCGGGGAAAATTCTCTGTTGCTGCGGCCTGTCCCTTAAATCGCTTGAGTCGGTAATAGGATTCACGGTCCCGTTCGCCGATGTACTGAGCGATGACTTTTATGTGCTGCCTGAGCTGCGGCAATACCCGTTCTTCCAGCACCCTGATCTTTCTCATAAGCATGGTGATCTCATCTCCCAGTCTTTTTAACTTGTTTTCAAATGCAGCCAGTTCGAGCATTGATTCGAGCACTTTTTCAAAAAGGTGGATGCCCTCTTCAAGGTGCGGTGTGGTGGAGAAAAAATCGTATCCCCTCCTGTCCGGAGAGCGTACCGGCCGCTCCTGTACAAGGAGGTCTTTATATTTAAGGCCCCAGATACTCCGTTCAACTATCTCCACCGTGATGTCCCTGTCTGTGGCGCGGCTGATTGCGTCAACCGTGATTTCGCCTTCACGGGCGATGCTCATCGACAGCTGATCCAGTGCCATGCCATAGGCCTTTCGTATATCTTCACGCGATTTGATAAAGGGCAGCGTGGTATTCATGAACTCTCTCATGAGAGCCTGCCTTCGCGCCTTCATGATGTCGATGTTGCCGGCAACAGATCTGGACCGGTCCTTCAGAAGGAGCAGATTTGTTCGAGTCGGGTGTATCATAATCGTTATTTGTTATGAGTTAACAGTTATGCGTTATAAGTAGTATCCGGCTCAATAAAAGATGTCATTCAAGCAGTTGTCATTCTTGCGAAAGCAGGAATGACAAAAATTAATTTTTCTCAATATGTTATTCAAGAGCATATTTATCCAGCAGCTCCTTGCCAATATCGAGTGTTTCATCAACGGCCCGCTGCGCCCGGCCCTGATGAATAAATCTCCTTTCGAACTCGTCAGCAAAGTCCAGGATGGACCGGTCTTTTGCTGACATTCCGTCCCTGCCGATAATTGCTTCCAGTTTTCTCAGATCCCTGCCACGGGCATAATACATATACAGGAGATTGGATGTTTTTCTGTGATCACCTCTCGTGTGGCCTTCTCCGAT
>Ga0111162_1023_pt1 | contig 22429 bp, 23 predicted proteins | sample DeeMarSeWOR28_12_FD_80263 | JGI IMG/M metagenome (GOLD analysis project Ga0111162, IMG submission 80263) | Nitrospira bacterium SG8_35_1 | reverse complement strand
GACCTTTTTGAAGATCCTTTCAGCCACCTGGAACTCGCAAAGACATCGGACCTGTTTCTGATTGCTCCAGCTACGGCAAATACCATTAATAAACTATCCTGTGGCATTGCAGATAACCTTCTCAGTACGTTAATGCTTTCCTTTGAAGGACCTGTCCTCGTTGCTCCCGCAATGAACTGCAGGATGTACCGTAACCCGGTCGTGCAGAAAAGCATAAAGAAGATGGAAAAAAGGGGTGTAATCTTTGTTGGGCCCGAAAAGGGCACTCTTGCCTGTGGTGATGAAGGTGAAGGCCGAATGTCTGAGACCGCCGTACTTGTGGAGTCTGTGGTTCATACCCTTGCAGAGAAGGACCTGAAAGGGAAAAAAGTTATAGTCACGGCAGGGCCTACCCGTGAATCCATCGATGCTGTCAGATATATATCGAACCGTTCATCAGGAAAGATGGGATATGCGATTGCCTTGGCTGCTACCAGGAGAGGGGCGGAGGTCACCCTCATCACTGGTCCTTCTTCTGAGAGACCGCCTCAGGGGGTAGAGCTGCATCCGGTTGAGACAGCGGGAGAAATGGAAAAGGCGGTATTATCACGTTTAAAAAAAGCGGATGCTCTTATCATGGCTGCTGCTGTATCTGATATTTCTCCTGCAAGGCCGGAACAGGGAAAACTTGATAAAAAGGTAATTCTGGACCTGAAGCTGAAGAAAACTGCTGATATTTTAAAAAAAGCCGGGGAGCAGAAAGGGAAAGCAGTCCTGGTCGGCTTTGCCGCAGAATCAGGGATGGATATCAGAAGTGCAAAAGAAAAATTAAAGAATAAAAACCTTGACCTTATTGTGCTGAATGATATTTCAAAAAAAGATTCTGGATTTGATGTTGACACGAATGAAATATCAATAATTGACAGGAAAGGGAATTTGTCTGAATATCCTTTAATGCAAAAAATTGAAGCAGCAGATATAATTCTAGACAGACTGTTTAATCGACAACCATAGCGAGATGAAAATACTTGTCATACATGGCCCGAACCTGAACCTCCTTGGGACCCGGGAGGCCGATATTTATGGCTCTCAAACCCTTGAGGAGATTAACGCTTCTCTGAAGAAACTTTCCGCTGACCTTGGTGTTGACATCGACATTATACAATCGAACCATGAGGGCGAGATCGTTGACCTCATACAAAAGTCTGATTCATTTCACGCCCTTCTTATTAACCCTGCGGCGTACACGCACACTAGCGTTGCCATCAGGGATGCAATCGCTGCAGTAAAAATACCTGCAGTGGAAATCCACCTTTCCAACATTCACCGAAGAGAAGAGTTCAGACAGAAATCTCTTATTGCCCCTGTTGCGCACGGGCAGATATCAGGCTTTGGACCTGAGAGTTATCTGCTTGGATTAAGGGCTGCTGCTTCCATAGCACATGCAAAAAAAGGCTCTTCTTAGACGAGAGATATCCCGGTTAAAGATTGACGGTCTCCTTATAACGGATATTGTAAATGTACGGTATCTGACGGGATTTACCGGATCATCGGGCTATGTAGTGATCAACGGTAACTATGCAGTCTTCGTCACTGACTTTCGATATGAGGAGCAGGCACGGGATGAGGTCAGGGGATTTCATATTGAGATTGAGCACTCTGAGCGAACAGAAGAGATCAGAGATATTGTTCATGAACTGAGGATAAGACGACTCGGCTTTGAGGCAGGCAACGTAAGTTATGCACTGTTTCGTAAACTCCAGAAAAGAAAGATCAGACTCAAGCCCTTAACCGATACCGTTGAATCCCTGCGGATTGTCAAGTCTGCCTATGAGGTGGAATGTATCAGCGCTGCAGTGAGACGGGCAGAACGTGCCTTCAGAAGGTTGCTGCCCCTGATAAAACCAGGCATAACAGAGCTGAAACTTGCTGTAAAATTAGAGAGTTTACTGAAAGATGAAGGTTGCAAAAATCTGCCTTTTGAAGTTATAGTAGCCTCTGGTTCAAGGTCTGCATTACCCCATGCACAGCCTACGAACAAAACTGTAAAAAAAGGCGACCTCATTGTAATTGACTGGGGCGGTGAATACGAAGGATATTTTTCGGACATGACCAGAACAGTCCTGGTCAGGGGCAGGGACATGGCGAAGCAAAAAGAAATCTATGCTATCGTTTCTGAAGCACAGCTGAGAGCAATTGCTGCAGTCAAATCCGGAGTCAGGGCGAGTACTGTTGACAGTGCAGCGCGGGACTTGATAAAGCATAAAGGATATGGTGATAATTTTGGACATGGCACAGGGCATGGCGTTGGCCTTCAGGTTCATGAACAGCCCTCTGTATCGTGGCGGAGCAGGGATGTGCTGACCAGGAACATGGTGATGACAATTGAACCGGGAATTTATGTGCCCGGTTTTGGAGGAGTACGAATAGAGGACATGGTAGCTGTCAGCGGCAGTAAGGCAAGGGTCTTTAATAAGCTGACAAAAAAGATAAAAATAATAGGATAGAGAGGTAGGAACGTGGTTTCAACAAGTGATTTCAGGAAGGGAATGAAAATTGAATATAAGGGTGCTCCACATGAGATAGTTGATTTTCAGCATCATAAAATGGGCAGAGGGGGTGCCATAGTCAGAACGAAGCTGAAAAACCTCAAGACAGGGAGTATTTTTGATGATTCCTTCAAGGGGGGGGAGAAGTTTGAAAAGCCTGACCTTGAAGAAAGAAAAATGCAGTATCTCTATAATGACGGGGAACAGTATCATTTGATGGACAATGAGAGCTACGAGCAGATCGCCTTAACAGCAGAGCAGCTTGGTGATGCAAAAAAGTTTCTTATCGAGAACATGATGGTCAGTGTTCTGCTCTATGAGGGATCGACCATAGGTGTTGAAGTGCCCATGTTTGTTGAGCTTAAGATTGTTAAAACAGACCCTGGTTTCAAGGGAGATACGGCAAGCGGAGGAAGTAAACCTGCTGAACTCGAATCGGGTGTTACCGTAAAAGTGCCATTCCACCTGAACGAGGGAGATATGATAAAGATTGACACAAGAACTTCAGAATATATCGAGAGAGTGAAATGAGATAACACGGTTTCAGGGTTTAACGACGGTAATTATAAAAAGGATATTGATAGGAAACGGGGAAGATTATGGACCTTGATGAATTAAAAGATCTGATCGAGCTCTTAAAAGACACGGATATTACGGAACTTCAGCTCGAGAGAGAAGGGGCGAAGATCAAGATCAAGCGTGAAAAATTTGAATCAGTATCAGCACATCGCCCTGCAGGAGTAAGCAGTATAGAAACTGAAAGAACCATAGAGAAAGAAGTGCCTCAGGCAGATGAGACATTAGCCGCAATTTCATCCCCCATCGTAGGAATATTCCACCGCTCGCCTGCCCCGGAAGCACCCCCCTTTGTGGAGGTTGGAAGTATCGTTAAGAAAGGGCAGGTGCTGTGCATTGTAGAGGCAATGAAACTGATGAATGAGATAGAAAGCGATAGAGACGGCACGATAACAAAGATTCTCGTTGAAAACGGTAATCCCGTTGAATATGGTGAGTCGCTGTTCCTCATAGACCCGGCATGAGCCTCTTCAAGAAAATTCTTGTAGCAAACAGAGGAGAGATAGCAGTAAGGATTATCAGGGCATGCCATGAGCTTGGTATCAATACGGCCGTTGTTTATTCCGACGTGGACCGCCATACGCTTCCCGTCAGGTTGGCTGATGAAGCAGTATGTATTGGTCCTGCGTCGGCCGCCCAGAGTTATCTGAATATTCCTGCAATAATAAGCGCTGCTGAAATTACCGATGCCGAGGCCGTCCATCCCGGTTACGGGTTTCTCGCTGAGAATCCTAACTTTGTTGAGGCATGCACGGCGTCTCAGATTACCTTTATAGGACCCACTGCAGACAATATCCGTACAGGCGGGGACAAGTCAAAAGCCAGACAGATAATGGAAAAGAAAGGGATTCCCGTTGTTCCTGGAAGCAAAAAACCGATTGCCGATGAAAACGAGGCCCTGAAGGCTGCCGGAAAAATTGGTTTCCCGGTAATACTCAAGGCTTCAGCCGGCGGGGGCGGAAAGGGCATGAGGATTGTCCTTGAAGAAAGTGAATTCGTTGCACTCTATCATATGGCACAGAAAGAAGCCTTCGCTGCTTTTGGTAATGGTGATATGTATATTGAAAAATACATAACCGAGATGCGTCACATCGAAGTGCAGATTCTTGCTGACAGGAACGGCAATACAATTCATCTTGGTGAACGGGACTGCTCGATTCAGAGGAGACACCAGAAACTTGTTGAAGAGGCGCCCTACGTTTTTTCAGACAGCAAATTCAGAAAAAAAATAGGGGACCTCGCCGTAAGGGCTGCAAAGGCCTTTAAATACAAAAATGCCGGAACTGTTGAGTTTATAGTGGACAAAGATAAGAATATCTTTTTTATGGAGATTAATACACGAATTCAGGTTGAACACCCCGTTACCGAGATGGTGACTGATATTGATATTATTAAAGAGCAGATCAGACTCGCTGCAGGTGAACCTCTTGGGTACCGGCAGCAGGATATAAAATTATCAGGCCACTGCATTGAGTGCAGAGTTAATGCAGAGGATCCGGAACGGTTTATTCCATCACCTGGTACGGTTTCACTTTTTATTCCCCCAGGAGGGAAAGGGGTCAGGACTGATACTGCTGCATTCTCCGGATGGAAAGTTCCTGCCCACTATGACTCACTCATTGCCAAGTTGATCGTGCATGGAAAAGACAGGGGAGAGGCAATAATGAGAATGAAAAGGGCCTTGAGAGAATTTATTGTTGATGGCATCAAGACAACAATTCCCTTCTATATTAATTTGCTTGATGACCCTGATTTTATCAAAGGCAATTTTAATACGACTTTTCTGGATAATTTCAAATTCAAAAAGTAGGTACTATCTTCCACTTTCTGTTCAGACAAATCCGCTGGAGAAAGACATGATGTTCAATAATATAAATCCCCTCTATCTTATTACAGACAGAACTCTCAGTGGGCTGAGCCATACAGAAATGGTCCGGGAGGCACTTGACGCCGGCATCAGAACTGTTCAGCTCCGTGAAAAAAGAATGACGAAGAATGCCGTTTTCCGGGAGGCACTGAAGATACGACAGATTTCTGCCCGCAAAAAGGCACTGTTCATCATCAATGACTATCTTGACATTGCACTGGCTGTGAAGGCAGATGGAGTTCATCTTGGCCAGAGCGATCTTCCCCTCGAAGAAGCACGAAGAGTGGCGGGAAAAGACATGATCATTGGTATCTCAACGCACAACCTGAGACAGGCAAGAGCAGCCCAGAAAGGCGGAGCGGATTACATTGGGTTCGGGCCGCTGTTCCCCACCTCTACAAAAGATGCAGGCTTACCGAGAGGGGTAGAAAAATTAAGGGAACTGAAGAAACATATTACCATTCCAATAGCTGCAATCGGCGGTATAGGTGCAGAGAACATCAAAACTGTAATGGAAAACGGGGCTGATGCCTGTGCTGTAATATCAGGGATTCTTCACGGTAACATCAAGGAAAACATAAAACAGTACCTCAATGCATTCAGACAATACGTCTGGTAACTTCCAGAAAGTCATTTCCTCTTTCGTGCCAGAAGCCAGATGGCATGAATCATCCCCGGTACAACGCCAAGGAGAGTAAGGAGGATGTTTATCCAGAAATGAAAACCTATTCCTACCTGGAGAAAAGCGCATACCGGAGGAAGAATGATAGCAAGTATTACCTTGATAATTGTCATAACACTCCTTTAATCATTTAACTTCTTTCGTCTTAGCTGTTGTGTCAGTTATATAAAAAGGAGTCATTCCGGGGAGCCGAAAGCAATGAGGAATCGTATACCTTCAACAGTCAGGATTTCTCTCTTCGTCTGCCTGCCGGCAGGTTCAAATGACATCAAGCAGACCTTTTTGAAACCGTTCACGAGATGGGTAAGATGTCCCTTTCCTTTTCATGCCATATCTATTGATATTAAAATATATTCATCTTTCGTCTTGAAATAAACGACTGCACGTCCCGACTCATTTTCATACACCATTACATCATCACTGAACTCCTTAATAAGTTTCAGTTTCATTTTTTCTGTTTTAATAGTCTGGCCGCCCTCGATTACTTTCACTTCAGCTAACATGTTTCCTCCTTGTATATTTTTCGCCCTGCTCATATTTTATCGAAGACCTGACGATATCTGTTAACACTGTCCCGCCAATTGAACTTTTTGACTTTACTGAAGCCATTGAGGATAAGACGATAATAAGCGTCCTCGTTATTTCTGTACAGGTTAGACGCCTTTTTTAGAACATCATGGAGATTATCTGACATGCTGAGCACCCATGGATTATTTTTTCTTCCCTGTACAATATCATCAGACTCAATGTAGGCCTGTATATTTTCAAGGGTATAAAATATCGCATCCTCACGGTAAAGAAATCCGCACTTCCTGTCAACCTGATCAACAAGTCCCCCCGTAGCCCTTGCTATAATAACAGTGCCGTTTGCCATGTATTCGACTGCAGCACCGAAGGGTTCATAGATGGAAGGCATGATGCCATAGGTACTGCCTGTCTGGAGCTGGCGATACCCCCTCTCCATTTTAATGGGATAGACTGTTACATTCCCCTTGCACTTGCATGCTATCTCATAAAAGTAATCAAGGTCAGATTGATGAAGGGGAAGGGGGGTGAGCACTACCTTGATTTCATCTTCCGTAAAACGCTCCAGTGCGCGCAACAAGATATCATACCCTTTCTGAAGAGGATCGAGTCTTCCACTCATAACAAAAACCGGCACATTATCAGGCAGTTTTGCTATGGACCTGCCTTGATAGGAAAGATCACCAAACCTTTCAGACGGCTTGTATGATGCCAGCAGTCTCAGGAGAGACCGTCTCTTTTGAGCCTTCATCTCTTTTATATCTTCCAGTGAATACTGTTTACTGGAAGGGTAGGCAGAAACAGATGAAAAGACGCCGTTATTTACTCCATAGACACCATTTTTTCTGAAAAGGTTCTGTAAGTGGGGAGCAAAATGCTCAGTCTGTAATGTGTCGGAAGTAAATTCAGATGCGAAATGGCTGCTTACCGTTGTAATTGGTGCATCAACTAACTGCAGACTGACTTGGTATGCAGTCAGGCTTTCGCCGGGAAACTGGGAGATCAACTTTTTTCTTTTGTCATCAACAGCTCTTTTCAGCATGTCCCAGGGAATGGATGCATCATAAGAGTTATGCATGGTCTGGGCCGTTCCGCAGGAATAAAGAGTTCCATTCAACATTGCCTCTTTGGCGGTTAAAGCAATAAGTGCGGTCTGCCACTCCTGAAGATGGAAGACAATGTCTTTTGTTATTCCCAGCGCATTCAGCGCTATTGGTACAGCCCTGGAAAAAAACAGGGCATTTTCAACAAGACGTCTGTCATTGAGAATATCGCTTGATTCATCATACAGATAGGGATCATTCATCCTGTTCTTTGAATCGAAAAAACCCTCGCATTTTAAAAAATATTCTTTTAATCTTCCCTTTTGAGGGCTGGTATATTTCCAGGTATACTCATAAATATCTACCGTATTGTTTTTATTATGATAGCGGACATTGCAGCTTGTGACAGGCTTCAGTTTTCCCCTGTGGGAAATATTCAGATAATAGGGGGTCAGAAGGATAACAACAGGGATCATGCTTACTTCCTTGAAGTAGGGCAGAATGTTTGTTGTTACCGACGCAAGTCCGCCGCTCCGGGCAAATCTGTTCTCGAAAGAGCAAAAAACAAGATTGCTAATCTTTAAGCCTTTCAGTCTGTCAGCTATCTCTGTTATTTCACTGGCGCTGAAGAAACTGCTCATCAGCGCCCAGTCTCTTTTCCACCTGGTCAGGTCAAGGTCCATTCATTCCTCTTTGAATACCTATGATTAATGCAGGGCTGCCTTTGCTGCATCAATTTTACTTTGGAAAAACAATAGGGTCAAGATGTACTGAGAAGTAAAAGAGGAAGCGAATCGTTTTGGGCACGCCTCGTTGCCGAGAGTCCAATCAGGCAGTCTCGAATTTCAGGCAGTCGTGAATGAAGATGTTTAAGATTTCAGGATCAAAAAACTCATCCTTCATCATAATCATGATTTCAATTGCGCGATTCTGGCAATATTTCTCCCTGTACGATCTGGCTGAAGTAAGAGCATCATATACATCCGCCACAGTTACAATCCGGGCCTCAATAGGTATATCAGCGCCACTGATGCCATTTGGATAGCCATTGCCGCCATATCGTTCATGATGGTAGAGAACGATATTTAAAACATGTTTTGAAAGCTGTGCCTTCCTGATAACGTCAGCCCCCCATTTTGGATGGTTCTTGATTACTTCATACTGATCTTTATCAAGGGGGCCTGGATAGTTCAGAATACGTTCCGGCACGCCAATTTTGCCGCAGTCATGGAGCCAGCTGCCGCGCCTGATTTCCTGAAGGAGGAGCTCGTCCAGCTGCAATGCCTCTGCCATCATACCAGCAAGGGATGAGACTCTCTCACAATGTCCCCGCGTATAAGGGTCTTTCAGCTCAACAGTTTGTGCTATGGAGAGCAGCGTTGCCTCGTCATCCCTTTTGAGTGACTGGACAAGTTCATATTTCCTCATTGCTTCTGTAACTGTGTGAATCAGTTCGTCGTCATCCCAGGGTTTTGTAATAAAGCGGTAGACGTCACCTCGATTAATGGCGGCAATGGCAGTGGTGAGGTCTGCCTGACCGGTCATCATGATTTTCATGGTATCAGGTGACAGCTCACTGATTTTTTCCAGGAGATCTACTCCCATCATGCCAGGCATGTAGTTGTCAGTCACAATAACTGCAACCTCTTCTTCATGGAGCACTTTCATGGCATCATCGGCATTATTTGCCGTATAAATGTCCAGTTCGAAATCAGAAAATAATCTGTTGATTGAATTCAGTATATACTCTTCGTCGTCAACAAAAAGAATTGTGGCTGACATGAATTACTCCTCTTATACTATGCATTCCACCCTGAAGAATATTTTTCAATAATTATTCTATTTTATATTGCCTTTACAATGGTTTTTTATCGGTACTGAGAGAAAATAACTTAAGAAAAATAACAATTTTCCTTTATGAAGAACTTTTTGATTAACCGAAGTATATCGGGTGATCAGAAACCTGTAGACAGCGATTCAATGAAAAAGATATAATGGAAACAAATTTCAACTAACTGTGAAATAAAGGTTTTTTCTTAGCTGGTCGGTATTGTTTTAACAAATATAGGGGGATTCCTCAATGAAACGTGAGCAATGGAAGAGTCAGTTTGGTTTTCTTCTTGCAGCTGTTGGTTCAGCAATCGGACTTGGCAATATATGGCGGTTCAGTTATATGGCTTACAGCAATGGAGGAGGTGCATTTCTCATCCCCTATGTCATTGCACTCCTGACCGCAGGAGTCTCCCTGCTCATCCTTGAATTTGCCATTGGTCATGAGCGTATTGGTTCGGCTCCTCTTGCCTATGCAAAAATCAGACATAACTGGGAATGGCTTGGATGGTGGGCTGTTATCTTTGTTATGTTTGGAATTGAGCTTTACTATGTTGTTATTATCGCATGGTGTCTCAACTTCTTTCTTCTCTCCTTTGACCTTGGATGGGGAAGTGATCCCAACAATTATTTCTTTAAAGAGTTTCTGGTCCTGAGTGAGGGTCCTGCTGATATAGGACAAATCAGGACGCCAATCCTTGCATCGCTCATTGCAGTCTGGGCATTAAACTGGATTATTGTGTACAGGGGTATTCGTAAAGGAATAGAGATAGCAAACAAGATTTTCATGCCCCTGCTGTTTGTCCTCACTGCCATACTTGTATTCTGGGCCCTTTCTCTTGACGGGGCAATAGACGGCATAAAGGCCTACCTGACTCCTGACTTTTCCAAATTGCAGGAACCGAAAGTATGGATCGATGCATACAGTCAGATATTTTTCACCTTAAGCCTTGGATTTGGAATCATGATAGCCTATGCAAGTTATCTTCCGGCCAAGACCAATATAACAAAAAGTGCAATTCTCACAGCTGTTATTAATAGTGGTTATTCCCTCTTTGCAGGGTTTGCAGTTTTTTCTGTTTTAGGCTTTATGGCGTCGTCTCAGGGAAAGCCCATCTCCGAGGTGGTAACAAAAAGCATCGGACTGGCCTTTGTTGCCTATCCCCAGGCAGTGAGTATCATGCCAGGCGGGAATCTTTTTGGCGCCATATTCTTTCTAAGTCTTGTCATCGCGGGGATTTCCTCTTCCATTTCCATTATTGAAGCATTCACTTCTGCTGCAGTTGATAAATTCGCTATTGACAGAAAAAAGCTGGTCAGCGGAGTCTGTGCTCTTGGTTTTCTTGGATCCATCATATTCACAACCCAGGCCGGGCTGTTCTGGCTCGACATCGCTGATCACTTTTTGACCCACTATGGTCTTGTCGTAGTGGGCATTGCAGAATGTGTCCTTGTTGGATGGTTTTTTAACCTTGATGTGCTCAGGAAACATGTTAATAAGATTTCATCCATTCATCTCGGAGCCTGGTGGAATTTCCTGATAAAAATATTTATCCCTCTGGTACTGGGGATTATCCTTGTGGGTGACCTCTACAGTGAGCTGAAAGAGCCCTATGAGGGATATTCCTGGGCAGCACTTATCTCCATCGGCGTTGACTGGGTTCTCCTTACTTTTATTGCCGCCATTGTGATTGCAATGAGGCCATGGAGAACAGATTATCACAAGTCAGGGGGACGCTCAGAAACTTGAGATCGAGTATTGTGCGCCTCGGCATCGTGAGTGCAGTCCTGCTCTTTGGCCCTGCAGGCACCTCGGGTGGATATGATCTGCTCCCAGCAGAGTCTGGGACAGACACATCCCGTGATGAATCCGTACAGTATACTGTAAGCATGGCTCTGCAGAAAGAGGGTAAAACCCCGGTTGAGAGGGGTGCTTCCAATCAGTCTGATGCAGAAAGCGAGGAAAGAGGGAAGGCCCTTTTTGATGCTAAGTGTAAATTCTGTCACAGTGCCCACAGCACTGAAACAATTGTAGGCCCCGGGTTAAAAGACATTCTGAAGAATACCAGGTTGCCCGTAAGCAGGATGAGTGCTACGCCGGAGAATATTAAAAAACAGCTGCTTGAGCCCATTAACAGAATGCCGGCTTTTGACTATCTCTCTGAGGATGATATCACAGCTATCATATCCTACTTGAAGACACTGTGATGTTCAGCATTTCCCCGAGAGAATTTTATTTGGAGGTTATGTGAAAAAAGATCATCGTAACACCCGCAACATAATCCTCATTATTCCTCTCCTGCTCTGCCTGCATCTGCAGCCTGTTTTCGCCGGGTCAGGCATCACACAGAATCCTGCGGAGCAGATGCGCTTTCAGGACATTGCCCACTGGGTAAATGTCTTTGAAGACCCCGAAAGAGACAAGTGGCAGAAGCCTGATGAAGTAGTAAGAAAGATGATGATAGGCAGGACAGATATTGTGGCCGATATCGGTGCTGGTACCGGGTATTTCACGAGGCTCTTTGCTGCTGCAGCCCCGGAGGGCAGGGCAATCGGTCTTGATGTCGAAGAGTCAATGATCCGGTATATGGAGGAAGACGCAAAAAAGCGCGGATTGAAAAACTACACTGCCAGGGTTGTTAAGACAGATGATCCTCAGATGGAGAAGAAATCTGTTGATATTATTTTTCTCTGTAATACCTATCACCATATTGAGAACAGGGTCAGCTATTTCAGGAGAGCAGCTGAGAGCCTGAAAGACGGGGGGCGATTGATAATTGTTGATTTTTACAAAAAAGAGCTTCCCTATGGACCACCGCCGAGCCATAAACTTGCCCAGGAAGTTGTCATTTCCGAATTGCAGGAGGCCGGTTATCGATTAAGAACATCACAGCAGTTTTTACCCTATCAATATTATCTGGAGTTTGATATCAGGAAACACGGCCTGAACTGGTAAGAGAGGCCTACCGTGAATCCAGAGTACAGTAAGAACGATCCTGAAACTGATGAGATACTTGGCATTACACGATGTGCCCGATGCGGCCACAGGCTTGAGGGTGAGATAGACTGCCCTGTCTGCTCGGGCTTTGATGATACTCCCCGGAGAGAAGGCATGCCGAAGTGGATCTACCTGACTGCCTGCTTTCTTACCTCACCACTTAGCCTCTATTTTTTACTGAAAACGGATAAACTCACTATTCCTGAAAAGATTATTGCTTTTTCAGGGTGTGCAATCTGGTTCCTGATATACAGGATTACACATCATTTCCGGCTATAATTACTTTCCCTTAAATCCGGGACAGGCTTCAAACCCCTTACAGGATTTCTTTTTTCTTAATTTACATTCCCTGTTAAAACATATAAATCCGGAGTGTGGTTCTACCATATCCACCCGGATGCCCTTTTTTTTTGTCATCTTTTTTTTTGTCACAAATTATTATAACACCTTGTTTACATGAGCGAATAAACTCACCGGTAACCTCTGTCTCAAGAAAGGCATACTTTGCGGGGTTGAATATGAGGATATAACATGATAAAAGAATATATGTGCATGCTCATATTGAGTGAGTATCTGCCTGTAAAGGACTGTACAAACCTATGGATGCAAAAGAACTCTTACAGCTCGGTCAAAGGCTGCTTGTTGATGGTAAATTCAGGGAAAGTATTGATGCCTTCACTCGCTCAATAGAGGGCGGGGAAGATACAGAAATTGCTTATATGAGCCGCGGCGTTGCCCTGGTCAAGGACAGGCAGGCTGACAGGGCAATTGAGGATTTTACAAAATCGATCAGCCTGAACAAAAAGAACAGCCGTGCCCATTATTTCCGGGGGATTGCCTGTATGGTTAAAGAGGATTATCAGCGGGCCGTCTCGGATTTTGATGCGGCAATCAGACTTACGCCTGATTACGGCGTAGCATTTTTTGCCCGCGGAACTGCGTATGCCCAGATTGGTGATGAAGAGAAGGCGGAAAAAAACATCAGGACTGCAATCACGTTAATGGAAAGTAATATTCAGGGTTTTGCTGACTCCCATGGAATATTGAGAAACCAGTTTGACCGGGCCCTTGCCGTTATGATGGGGGACGGGGTTCCATCAACAATGACACTTACTCATGAGGAAGCTGCTAAAATCAAGAAGTGGATACAAGCATGATCCTCTATCACTATCATTCACCGTTTAAAGGAAAGTAAAGGCTGAAGGTCGACCCTTTCCCCACCGCACTGTCAACTGCTATTAACCCTCCATGGTCTTCCATGATCTTCTTGGATATAGGCAGCCCAAGTCCGGTCCCTTGCCCTATGATCTTCGTTGTATAGAAGGGCTCAAAAATAACTTTGATATTATCTTCAGAGATCCTTCTCCTGTATCACGAAAATGTACAGCCATATATTTTCTGCTTTTAATCAATTCCGGAGCGCAGGATATTGTAAGCATGCCTCCATCGGCCATTGAGTCGAGGGCATTTGAGAGGATGTTGTTGAAAACTTCCCGTACCTGATCACGGTCCATCATGACTTCAGGCGTTCCGTTCAACTCTGAAGCAATGACTATGGATTTCTTCTCGAATTTGTCTTTAAAGGGTTTCAGGGATTCTTCGACTACATCCTTGATGTTGTGCCGCTCTCTATGGACGGGCGTTTCCCGTGAGTAGGTAAGCACATTTGTAAGGATTTTTTCGAGTCGAGATACCTCGTCTATGATGATGGTGGCGAATTCTTTATCCTTCGTTCCTTCAGCAATATCCTTGTTCAGCTTTCGGGCGAAACCTCCAATCAGGGTCAGGGGGTTCCTGATCTCATGTGCTACATTCGCAGTCAGTCTCCCGAGAGCAGACATTTTATCAACCTGAGAAAGCTGTTCCTGGAGTTTTTGCCGTTCAAGATCAGAGCGATTATGTTCAATGGTAACTGCCAGAGTATTTGCAATTGACTTGAGAAGGTTTTCCTCATCCTCGCTCTTTTTATGTCCTTCTTTTACAACAAGGTTAATTACTCCCAGGGTTTTATCGCCCGATATAATTGGTACACAGTAATGGCTGTGTGGTTTTTCCTGAGATGTATGCACTTCGGTTTTGTGACGTCTGTCTGTACATTCAGCAAAGAGCACCTTTCCTTCCGAGGCAGCTTCACCGCAGAGACATTCTTTGAAAGGGACCGTTGAGCATCCTGATTTAATTGAGTCAGGCAGTCCGCGGTTTGCCTTCATCACGAGGAGATCAGGAATCTCTTCCACAAGATAAATACAGCCCATGGATTCAAGGGACAGGCTGGGTATGGCAAGTATTGCGTCGAGTATGCGCTGAAGCTGGATCTCAAGTTGTACCGGTTCCAGTGAAATGTTCAGTATGGAGCTGATTGCTGCCTGGAAATGAAAGCTCCTTCTGATTTTTTCTTCAGCGTTTTTACGTTCACTAATGTCTCGTACGGCGCTCAGGATAAAAGAACCCTCTTCAGTCTCAACAGGGCTCAGGCTGATATCAGCAGGGAACTCACGGCCATCTTTCGTAAGACCGAATAACTCCAAATTATGTCCCATAGGACGAGATTTCGGTGATTCAGAGAATTGTTCTGTAAATTTTTTGTGACGCTCGCGGAATCGTTCAGGCATAAGGAGCTGAACTTCCTGTCCCTCCAGTTCTTCCCTCCTGTAACCAAAGAGCACCTCGGTCTGGCCGTTCACCATGTAAATAGTGCCGTCCTTATTTACAAGAACAAGAGAGTCGGGCGCTGATTCCAGAAGTATACGGAACTTCTTCTCTGCCTGCTCTCTGAGCGCCAGCTCTTTCTCCATGGGTACAAGGGCAAGTTTTTTCATCGCAAACCAGAGAACAGCACCTATAATTACAACAAGCAGGATCGATCCGAGGACAAGAGGGACACTCAGTTTTACCATGCCTTCCTGCACCGGAGACATATCCTTGGTCATTTCCAGATCAATCAGTTCACGTCCTTCATAACTCACCTTCTGATGTAAATTGAAGGTTGCTTCTGAAAGGGAGTCCCTCGTTACATTAACAAGTTCAAAACCGTTTGGCGCCACGGCTTTCAAGGAAAGAATTTCCTTATGGTCATGAGCCCATTGCGTCAGAAAGGTTTCAACTGAAGCGTAGTCCTGCCGTAACAGAGCCCCTTGAGTAAAGGAGCCAATCAGTTCCAGCTCCCTTTGAGCATCATGACGGATTTCCTCCATCATTTCCTTGTGCTGGGAAAAGATGGCCGATATCACAATTATGAGAAAGACAAGCAGGACGGTAACAAAGACAAGGATTACCCTGCTGTATTTAAAAGTGCCCGTATTGATCATCTCTCCAGCTGCTGAGGAAGTGTTAATAATATTGATCGCAGGTTATCATAATCTTCATCCCGTGCTGGTACCATTGCGGTCACATCCTGCTTGATGGATGAAAGAATGACGTCTTTACGCTGAATGCCCAGGAGCGCCTTTCTCAAGGCTTCAATTGATTCCTGTGGCAAAGTTGATCGGGCTACAAAAAGGTGTTCCGATACTTCAGGAGTCCAGGCAACATCCCGTAATCCACGTTCCCTGTACTGATAATATACCTCCTCTTTTACTGCGCCTGCATCAAAGTCTCCCATAAGTACACCAAGGACAACATTCTTATGCGAATTAAGAAATTCATGCCTTTCAAGGCTTTCGTAGGTAACACCTTTTTCATGAAGCATGTACAGAGGCACAAGGTAGCTCATGGTTGAGTGAGGGTCTCCAAAGGCAAAGCTTTTTCCCTTCAGATCATCTAATGAAAGGATTTTTGAAGATTTGCTGGTTATAATAACACCCTTAAAAAAGGGAGAGCCCTTTACTTCAAGTCGTGCCAGGATCGGTTTTGTGCCATATTTGGATACAAGTTTCACATACGATGCAGGCCCCAGGTAGGCAATATCAACCATATTTTTGCCAACCTTCTCAATATGTTCTTCATAATTTTTTGAAATATTGCAGGTGATTTCTGTACCAGTGATTCTCGACAAATACCGGGTCAGGGGAGCGAAACGGGTCAGTAGCTCAGAAGCAGGAAGGTAGGGATGAATCTGCAGAGTCATCTTCTGCCCTGCATGGGCAGAATGACCATGCATAAAGGCAAAAGTTGTGATAAGTATCGCAAGACAAGAAACAAAAAAAGACTTTGACATAAACAGGCGCATCGACAGTCTCCTCTACCTGCATTATATCAAAATAAAGATCTTTATAAACCTTTTTTCGTGATACTGCGGCACTGAATCAGCACATGGGAACGGTACTTTGATTGTTTGATCAATTTTGTTACAATGAGCACATCAAGATACTATACGAGATAACAACTGTCCAAAGCAGGATATATTGGACAGCATAGAGAAAATCGCATTATCTGGATTCCCCGATAGTATGGGGTTAAAACAGCACGAAGAATCATAGATTTCTTTTTTTAGAAAGCACGATAACAGCAAAGAGTTCTGTTATATCACCCTGAGTTGTTAACATTTTTTGAGAACCCGTAATAACAGGAGGAGTTGTGACTTCCAGAGAGAAGCTGATTGAAATTGCAAAGCTCATTCGATACTGGAGTCTTGTATCCACTACAAAGGCTGGTTCCGGGCACCCTTCTTCATCGCTCTCTGCTGCTGACCTTATGACATGCCTGCTCTTTGGCGGGGTATTCAGGTTTCTCCCTGACAGGCCTGACCATCCGAACAATGACCGGCTTATTTTCTCCAAGGGACATGCATCACCCCTGTATTATGCTCAGTGGCTGGCTGCGGGAGTGATTTCTGAGGACGAAATAATGACCCTGAGAAATTTCACCAGCCGTCTTGAAGGGCATCCGACAAAGGAGTTTGAACTGGTGGAGGCAGCAACAGGATCCCTTGGGCAGGGCCTGTCAATCGGTGTCGGGATTGCTATGAATGCAAAATACGTGGACAAACTGCCTTACCGCACCTATGTGCTTCTTGGAGACAGTGAGATGGCAGAAGGTTCACAGTGGGAGGCCCTTCAGATAGCCGCCCATTACAAACTGGGCAACCTCACCGGTATTCTCGATGTGAACCGTCTTGGACAGCGGGGTGAAACCATGTACGGTCATGATCTTGATGATTACAACAGGAAGATATCTTCCTTTGGATGGGAGACAATAATTATTGACGGTCATTCACTTGATGAAATTATGGCAGCCTATGAAAAGGCGGTTCAGAGTACCCAGACACCGGTCATGATTATAGCTAAGACCAGAAAGGGCAGGGGCATTTCCCTCATGGAAGACAGGGATGGCTGGCATGGAAAGGCCCTGAAACAGGAGGAGCTCGATTCTGTGCTGGGTGAACTTGGTGACATAGATAAATCCGTCCGGGGCAATATTGCAAGTCCTGCGGACCGGTACCCGGTGACGAGGAGGGCAGAAAATATTGGAGCCCCGACCTATGAAGAGTCTGTGGCAACGCGGAAGGCATACGGAAATGCCCTGAAGAGAATATACCCTGCCTTTCCGGAGATGGTCGTCCTTGATGCTGAAGTGAGCAACTCAACCTATGCTGAAATCTTCGGGAAGGAATATCCGGAACGGTTTTTTGAGATGTACATTGCCGAGCAGAACATGGTTGGTGCAGCCCTTGGTTTTTCAACTCGGGGGAAAATACCCTTTGTCTCAACCTTCGCTGCATTTCTTACGCGGGCCTATGATCAGATCAGGATGTCCCAGTATTCAATTGCAAATATAAAGTTTTGCGGCTCACATGCAGGCGTTTCCATCGGAGAAGACGGAGCATCTCAGATGGCTCTGGAGGATATCGCCATGTTCAGGGCAGTTCTTGGAAGTGTTGTCCTCTATCCCTCTGACGCAATTTCAACTGAGAGACTTGTGGAAGAGATGGCCCGTCACAAAGGATTATCCTATATGAGAACAACAAGAAAAGAGACACCCATTCTTTACAAAAGTGATGATGAATTTGTAATAGGCGGAAGCAGGGTAATCCGGCACAGCAATAATGATGTTGTAACCGTTGTAGCTGCCGGTATAACTCTGCATGAAGCACTGAAGGCATATGAAGATCTGAAGAAGGAAGAAATACATGTTCGGGTTATTGACCTCTACAGTATAAAGCCCATTGACGGTATTTCGCTGAGAAAGGCCGCTGAAGACACAGGAACCATTATTACGGTAGAAGATCATTTTGACGAAGGAGGCATAGGAGACGCAGTCAGAAGCTCACTAACACAGTACCCCGTGCCAATTCATTCGCTTGCAGTCCGCAAAATGCCCCGAAGCGGAAAACCCGATGAGCTGCTTGACTATGAAGAAGTATCAAAGACTGCAATCATAAAAAAGATAAGGAGTGTGATATGAGACCTGGAAATCTAAAGACAAGGATATTTCTCGACGGAGGAGACCCCGGTGAAACAAGGGAGATGCTCGACCTTTTCGGATTTGTAGACGGTCAGACGACAAATCCTTCACTTATATCAAAAAACCCTGAGGCCAGGGCCCGTATGGAACGGGGAGAAAAATTCAGCGAATCAGAACTGCTGGAATTTTATAAAGAGGTTGTAAGAGAACTTGCTGAAATGATTCCCCAGGGCTCGGTTTCCATTGAGGTCTATGCGGATGAGAATACAACTGCTGAACACATGATTGAACAGGGCAGGGAGATGTTCCGGTGGATCCCGAATGCGCACATAAAGCTCCCGACAACAGCTGAAGGCTTAAAGGCAGCTGAGATGGCAATCAAAGATGGGATAAGGATCAATATGACGCTCTGTTTCAGCCAGGAGCAGGCTGCTGCAGTCTACGATGCAACAGCAGGGGCCAGAAAGGGGGATGTTTTTGTATCACCTTTTGTGGGCCGGCTTGATGACAGAGGTGAAGACGGCATGAGCCTTATTGATAATATTCTCAAAATGTACAGGGATGGAGACGGCCATGCCGAGGTACTCACGGCGAGTGTCAGGAGTTATGATCACCTGATCTATGCACTCAGACTTGAATCGGATATCATTACTGCTCCCTTTAAAGCAATAAAGGAATGGGGAAATAAGGGCTTTCCTCTGCCGGGACAAGACTATTCATATCCGTCAGGGAACCTGAAACTGCTCCCTTATGAGCACATTGATTTAAAGAAAAGGTGGACAGAATTTAATATTGCCCATGTCCTTACAGACACCGGTTTGGCCAAATTCGCTGCTGACTGGAATAATCTGATACAATAAGATAATGTACTATCTCACATTACATAGGTTAACTGGTTGGATTAATGTAAAATGCTGAACTAACTGCTCAGCAGGATGATACGCCTCAACCACCACCTCCGCCAAAGCTCGGTGCTGATGACGTCCCTTCATTCGCGGAAGCACAACTGAAGGCAGAGAGTGCTTTTTTTACCTCTTTTGATCCGCATTTCGGGCACTCAGTAGAATGATCTGCCGGGTAAAGACTCTGCAGAAGTGCAAAGCGATCATTGCATTTCTGACATTTATACTCATATATTGGCATTGTTTCCTCCTCATGTTACATTATACGATCAAATGGAATGTAACGAAAAAAAATGACCAGGTAAAGTGTAACCATGAGTAACTCTCTGCATATTGTCTGTCCCAACTGTAACAGCACGAACAGTGTTCCTGCTGACAGGCTTGGTGCACACCCAAGATGCGGCAAATGTAAAGACAGCATTTTTCATGCACGTCCAGTTGAACTTAGGGCATCAAACTTTCAGAAGCATATTCTGAAAAGCCATATACCCATTGTTGTGGATTTCTGGGCTGCATGGTGTGGACCTTGCAAGATGATGGCCCCTGTCTTTCAGCAGGCCGCGGCCCAGCTTGAACCAGCAGTGCGGTTAGCCAAAGTCAATACAGAACAGGAGCAGTCACTTGCAGCTCAATACGAAATACGGAGCATTCCCACTCTGGTCTTGTTCAGAGGAGGGATAGAGATTGCCCGTCAACCGGGAGCCATGGACTTGTCCGGTCTGATCCAATGGGTCCGCTCCAGAATATAAATCCTGTTGTCTCTGTATTAAATACCTCTCCTTGACAAAATAATTCTTTTTCCTTTATTGTCATGCAATTCCGGCAATACAATGCAGTTACCTTATAAGGAAAGGCGGTTACATTATGGAAAGAAGGACATCTGACAGGGTTGTGGTAAATCTTAAAGCTGAGCGTATTTCCTGTATTGAAAACTGTTCTGTATTTATTGAAAACCTTTCAGAAAACGGTATTTACATGATCACGGCTCCCTCAAGGAAGAATAGTTTCACTCCTGGAACTGAGCTTGAGCTTGAGCTTGAACTCTCCACAGAAAAGTCCATCAATCTAAATTGTAATGTCAAGTGGGCATACAAAAATGAGCACGATGATCTCACTCACAGCGTAGGGCTGGAAATTATAGAACCGCCACAGGAGTACAAGGATTTTATTACCAACCTGAATTAGATGTATCGTTTTTTTATCGTTGACATCTGTCCTGAAACGTGCTATAAACGTGCTAAGAAATTGGTATATCATTCACTCAAATTCTGCTATGTGCGCTAAATCCGTTCGAAAAAGAGACTATCCGAGAAGGAATGCATCTGTCGTTGTGAAGATTCCCTATTGTGATTCATTCTGTTTTGGCCTTGCGACAAATCTGTCTGAAAAAGGCATGCGTATTCAAAGCGGAACCTGTCTTCCCTGTAATACGGAAGGAAACCTGTTGATCCCGATTAAAAATAAAGAGATCGAACTTTCCATGAGAGTTCGATGGATTGATGAGGGCTCCGGATTTTATGATGCCATGGGTGTGGAAATTTTAAAGACACCAGAGCAATATCGTCAGTTAGTCAAGAACTTACCTTCATAATTTTTATTGGAAAGGAGAAAATGATCATGAGAAAAACGTTGATTGTGTTATTAAGTTTGATGATTGTGTCGGGTCTTCTTTTGCTTGCCTGTGAGAAAAAGGAACCAGAGACACAAGCAGTACATGAGGTGCAGCCCGCAAAAGCACCCGGATATGGCGGAGCTGAAATAGAGGCTGTTGGAGAAAAAGCAAAGGAAGCAGTAGGTGCCTATGGTGAAAAGGCAAAAGAGGCCGTAAGCGGATATGGTGAGAAGGCAGAGGATGCGGCTGCTGGATATGGGGAGAAAGCACAGGACACGGTGCAGGATGCAACAGACAAGGCCAAGGAGGCTATCGGAGGCTACGGCAAGTAAATTCTACTTAACCTTGATTTTACAAGGGGCATCCATTCCGGATGCCCCTTTTTTAATAACAAGATAAATGCCAAATCTGCTGTTACAATTATGGAAAGTATGCCTTAATTTTCAAGATATTGAATCCGGGCGAAATTCATCAATTAATCTCAGTGCAGCATCAAGATGCTCAACAGGGGTATAAAAATGGGGGGACAGGCGGAGGCCTCCTCCGCGGAGGGCGCAGAAAACATAATTGTCTGTCAAGTGCTGAAAGAGCACCTCGTTATCAACAACGGTGCTCCTGAAAGTAACAATCCCTCCATACCGATTATCATCATCAGAGGTTATCAGTTCCAAATCGGGATGAGATCTTATTTTTCCAAAGAGATACTCACTTTTCTTCAGAACCTCTCTTTCCACGTTCTCCATCCCTGCTCCATCCCTGCTTCATTCAGCAGTGAGAGGCTTGCATTCAGCGCATGAATCCCGATCATGTTGGGACTGCCGCATTCAAAACGGCGAGCTGATCGAGCTAAGGCCCACTCTTTTCTGTTGTAGTCTCCCATGGCCTCAACCATGTGCCATCCGTACTGGGTAATCTTCAGCCTCTCTCTTGATTCAGGACTGCTGTAGAAGATTGCCAGTCCCTCGGGCCCCAGCATCCACTTATGGCCGTCAGCCATTACAAAGTCTGCCTCGATCTCCTGAACATCAATCTGCAGAGCACCGATGCTTTGAATTGCATCAACACAAAAAAGAATGTCACGGTTTTTACAGAAATTGCCGATCTTTTCCAGATCCATCCTCAGGCCGGTTCCAAACTGTACTGAGCTGATGGTTATAAGCCTCGTATTCTCATCTGCAAGCAGGAAGAGGGCCTCTTCTGGTGTTTGTTCACTGGTGAGGTCTGCTTCACGAAACTCGACACCCTGTGATGCAAGTGATTCCCAGACAATCCTGTTTGAGGGAAACTCCTGATTGCTGGTAATAATATTGTCACCTGCCTTCCAGTCCAGACCATAGGCAACCACTGAAAGGGCTTCAGAGGTGTTTTTGAGAAGGGCAATGTCCTCAGCTGAATGAGCATTCAGGAGATCTCCGGCCTGATGTCTCAGCGCCGACTCCACTTTCAGCCATTCAGGATACCTGAGAGATCCTCCGGTCATATTCTCATCTGCAAATTTCTTTACCGCCTCTGCAGTCCTTGCAG
>Ga0111162_1076_pt1 | contig 22845 bp, 19 predicted proteins | sample DeeMarSeWOR28_12_FD_80263 | JGI IMG/M metagenome (GOLD analysis project Ga0111162, IMG submission 80263) | Nitrospira bacterium SG8_35_1 | reverse complement strand
GGCTGAACTGCTCCAGGGCAGACTGGAATTGCTCCTTAGCCTCCTGCTGACTGTCACGTGCCTCCTCCACACGGTCCACCATGATATCACGCTTGTGAACCCCAAATTTCTCCATGGTACTGTAGTAGGCTTTCTGGCAGCCGCCCGTGAGAAACATCCCAAACACTAAAGGTAAAAAAACAAAAACCGCTTTACTTTTCATTTATTTCCCCTTTCCAGGTTCAGGGTTAGTTTACAGTCTGGGATCAATATTTCCCGGCCCACCGCACTCGGGAGTGTAGCAGGTAACATTTTTGAATTCACATTGCTCCTTGCAGCTCGGACAGGTATCCGGTCCGACCGGGGCCGTGACAAGAAATCCGCAGTTGCCGCACTTCCAGTATGTCAGTCCGCATCCTGGACAAATATCACCGGAAAAATCTCCGGGTAAATTTATGCCGCAGTTCTTACATGCCTTTGCATCGCTCATGGTACCATCCTCCGTTTTCAGGTTAAATGGATCAACAATTCCCCCTTATTTCATAGCAGGAGAAATTATTTATTTTTATGCCTGACAGTCTAAACCCCTCAGGGAGGAGGGGGCAACAAAATTATTAAATCACATATAAAAAACAGGGAACGTTTGGAGATAAAAAAATCCCGGAAAAACCAGGACAGGCTTTCCGGGATAACTACTCTTTACCAATGTCAATGTGTATTCTTCTAAGTACGAAACAAAGAAATCAGATCCCTTTTGTGCTTAGTTCCTGCTGCCCTGCTGGAACCTGGACAACATAAACCGGAATGGAGGACTTCCTGATAACCTTTTGAGTGGTCGAACCCAGCAGGGCATCAAGGATGGAAGACTGGGCATGTGCTCCTATGACAATGACATCCGCCCCTAAGGCAGCGGACTGTTTTACTATCTCGTCGGCGGGTGCAGTGCTTTCAGCAACAATGATATTATCAATACGATAACTGCAGCTGTTCTCATCACCAAGGCGTGAACAGAAGCTGTTGAGGGACTTTTTGATCCGGGCAGCCGAATCCTGCTCCTCATGTTCGACCAATTCATGGATGGAATCAGGTCCGATATAGCCGTTGATCATTGCCTCCTGCTCCGGGGTCAGGGTCTCCATGACATGCAGGACAGTTATTGTGGCATCAAACTTTTCAGCCAGAGCCATGGCATGGCGGTAAATATAGGCAGAGTTTGGTCCAATCCTTGTACAGTAGAGAATTTTTTTTATGTCCGGTAACAGGTTCATGGGTGCTCTCCTGAAATAATAGATGTCATGCGGGCTGCAGCTGCATGTCTTTTTTGTCCCTGGTCTTCTGCATGAAAATAACCAGGGCGACCAGGGCCAAACCGGCTCCGTCGGTTATAAACGTCGGCCAGAAAAGCAGTATGGTGCCGGCTGCCAGCAGCAGCCATTCGAAGATGTTTGTCTTTCGTATCAGATACAGCATGGTCAGGGCTGAAAAGGCGATGGTGCCGAGAACCGCAGAGAACATGGAGGAAAAGACCATGAGCGATGACGGTTTGGTTTCAGCAAAAATCGTGTTGCTTTCAATGCGCTGGCCCTTTGCGACTACGAGATCCTTAATGGTACCATCCCTTTTCGTGACCACTTTCTTAATGCTCTCTCCGTCAAGCAGCATGGCTATTTCCTGTCCCTTCTTAAATTCCTGTCCCTTTTCAATCTTGAGTTCGAGGATTGTGGCACCCATGATCTCATCATCTATCTGGGGACCTATAATCGGTTTGCCCTCAAAAAGGATCTGTGGCGTGAAGGCAAAAAGCAGGGGCACGACATAGAGCAGCTTGGCAAACTTGAATGAAGTCCAGCCTGTCTTCCATGGATCAGCACCGGCTATCGCAGCACCGGCATAAGCAGCCACGCAGACCGGTGGCGTGATATTGGAATCCTGGCTGAACCAGTAGACAATCATATGGGCGGCTATGACAACCACTCCCATTTCCGCCAGCGGTGGTACCGCAAGAACCGCGGTAATAAGGTAGGCAGCCGTAACCGGGACCCCCATGCCAAGAATGAGCGAGGCGATGGCAACCAAACCCATGGCCAGGAGAAGATTGCCATTGGCCAGTGAGATGATGATGTCTGAAAACTTAAGCCCTATCCCGGTTAGGGATATGGTGCCAACGATAATGCCGATGACCCCGAGGGTGGCGCCGATGATCAGGGTGTTCCGGGCACCGGTCAGGATGGCCTCCCATATCTCCTTGGGCCCCATCCTGGTTTCCTTGCGCACCCAGCTGATAGCAACACAGGAAATCGTGGCCCAGAAGGCCGAATATCCGGGTGAACGTCCCATGACCATCAGAACAGTGATAATAACCAGGGGCAGGGAGAAATACCATTCGCGCTTCAGGACAACGGTCCAGTGATCCATGTTGTCCTCGGTAATTCCCTGAATATTGTGCTTCTTTGCCTCAAAGTGGATCATGCAGAACACGGAAAAGAAATAAAGCAGTGCCGGGAATACGGCGATCATCATTATGTAGGCATAGGGGGTTTCCGTCAATTCCGCCATCAGAAAACCGCCGGCTCCCATGATCGGTGGCATGAACATGCCGCCGATGGAGGCTGATGGTTCAATGGCACCGGCCACATGGGGCTTGAAGCCGGCCCGTTTCATAAGCGGAATGGTAAAAGCGCCGGTGGAGACGGTATTGGCAATGGCGCTGCCTGAAACAGAGCCGAAGAGACCGGAGGCAATAACCGCCACCTTGGCCGGGCCGCCGACTGTTTTGCCGGCCAGGGCCATGGGCAGGTCAATGAAAAATTTTCCGGCCCCGGACTTGTGCAGAAAAGCCCCGAAAAAGATAAACAGGATAACATAGGTGGCCAGAACATTGGCCATGACCCCGAAAACGCCGTTGGTTGACAGGTACAGTGCATTGCTCAAACGCTCAAAGCCGAATCCCCGGTGGGCAATGACCTCGGGGAAATAGGGGCCGAAATAGGCATAGCAGAGCATGAAGATGCCGATAAAGGTCATGGACCAGCCCAGCACCCGGCGGCAGATCTCCAGCGAAAGCAGGACACCGATAATACTGATCATGGCGTCAAGCTCAGTTTCTGCCCCGGCCCGGTAATTAAGGTTCTCAAATTCCTTGATCCAGTAAAAGATGGCTCCTGCTGAGATCAGGGCCAGAAGGATGTCGGAGAGCGTTGGGTTCTCCTCCCATTTCTTAGCCATCCATTGATCGGCAAACAGCAGGATTCCGGCAATGACAGCAGATCCAAGACCAAGAGGCCATAATTGCAATGATGCAGAAATTGCCGGACCCAAACCGCCACTGCGCCAGGCTTTATTGATCAGCAGCAGATAATCATGGAAGGCAACGGTGTCGCCGCCAAAGAAAAAGAAAAGACCGACTGTTGCTGAGATGACAAATCCGGCAAACAGATTCAGGGGTATGCGCATATAGAGTTTGCCGGCGGGGTAGAGGAGAAATACCAGGACATAGGTTATAAAGACATAAACGCCCCTGTGATACTGGGTGGCAACCGTGGTGATGCCAGCCGTGTAAAAATAAAAAATCACCATGGAGGCGCCCAGCAGGGCTGTGATCCAATTCCACAGTCCACCGGGTTTCCTGGCGCTTTTTGCATCCTTTTCGACGAGTTCTTTGAGCTTCTTCTGATCCTTTTTATCAATGCTCTGGATTTCCTTTTCGAGATCTTCAGACATATCTTAGCCCTCGCCTATTTTTAAGGAATATGGGGCAGCAGACCTAACTTGCCTGCTGCCCCAATCATTCATAATGGAGTATTCATTTTATTTCTGATTATCCTGGATTGTCAAACCCTTTTCAGACCAGAACTTCTGGGCTCCGGGATGAACCGGGGTAACAATACCCTGTAAACCCTTGTCCACCGACATGGCTTTGGCTGTGCTTTTTACCTTGACCATGTAGCCGAGTCCTTCCTTGGAGTAAATATCAGCCAGGGCCTTGTAAACGATGTCATCATTTACGTGCTCGCCGGCAACCCAGAGGGCTGAATCCTGGAAGGATTGAACGTCATCATTAACACCACTGTAGGTGCCAGCCGGAATGATAAGCTGGGTATAGAAAGGATAATCCTTAAAGAAACCGCCTTCTCTGCCCGCCGTCACAACATCGAGAATCTTGATCTTGTTGCTGGCAGCTGCCTGGATAACTGAAGAGTTTGGATAGCCTGCAAACACCCACATGGCATCAATCAGGTTGTCACCCAGAGCTGCGGCAGCCTTTGAGTAGCCGATGAACTCAACCTTCATCTTGTCCCAGAGGCCCAGGGAGGTGAAATAGCGCTGGGCCGCACCTGCTGCACCGGAACCCGGGCCGCCGACTGCGATACGCTTGCCTTCAAGGTCTGCCACCTCGTTGATACCGCTATCGGCTTTAACGATCAGATGGGCCGGGGCACCGTACAGATAAGCCATTGCTTTAACTTTCGTATACTGCCTGGTGTCCTGGGTCAGTCTACCGTTCCTGCCAAGATAAGTGTCGCCGGAATAGACGATACCAAAGTCCGCATCACCGGAGTTCACCCGGCGCAGATTTTCGAGGGACCCGGCTGAGGCCATGTTGGAGACCTCGAGGTTATCGATGTTTTTTGACAGGCGGGTTGCAATACCGTTGGAAAAGTACTGAAAGGTTCCGCCTTCAGGGCCGCCAGAGAAGGCAAGCCGGTCCTTGGCCATTGCTGTCAGTGGAGCCAGGGCTAAAGAAAATACCAAAGATGCCACCACCAGAAAACTGAGTTTTTTAAACATAGATTTTACCCTCCATAAACTGAGTTTTGGTTACAGACCTTGCATTACTGCCGGTCTTACTTGCCTGATGGCCGAAACAAAGGAGCTTGATCATTTAAAAACTCCCTTGCCATCAAACAACATTAACGACTACATTACATTTGCTGCATACTGCCAGTCATGGCCTGTAAAATCAATCCGGAGAATTCTGATTTTGCTGTCGGAAATTTTCTTACAACTAATAAAAAATGCCGCTCCCTGTCAGGAAGCGGCATTTAATAACCGGCCTTGCAACTTACAAATCATTCATTTCTTTTTATAGTCTTTCAAATCTATATCAATGCCTTTTTCCTCGATATCGATATCCTGCTCAACAAGATTTTCAATATTGATATCATGCTCAACAATTGTTTTTAAACTGGTTAACTGTTTGATTCTATCCTTGTCAGTCTTCTGTTCGAGTCTTTTTATTTCCCCGGCAAGAAAATCCCGGAATTCTTCCAGTTCCACCTTGGAGTTCTTGTCATAAAGCCTGTTATTGATCTTCTTCAGCTTTCTGGAAAGGTTGTCCAGTTCATCTTCCAGTTTTTCTATTTTCCGGTGCAGCTCAATCCATTCATCAATCAGCACCAATTCCTCTTTTGTAATCTCCATGACCTGATCCCGCGTTAATTATTAAAAGTTATTTATTTATAACAGATAAACAGAAGAAGGAAAGAGCATAATTCATCCTCGGCCCGGGGTCCACTTTATGAGTGAAAGTATTTATTTCCACAGGGCAGATGCCTGAAGCAGTAGTTACCCGGTCAGCATTTATAGCATACTTGTTCCGTTAATAAACGAATTTTTTAAAGCCCGAATATATAAGGACTGCTGTTAAAATAAAAAAGGCAGCACCGTTTCAGGCCCTGCCTTTACAAATTTGTTATTTTAAAAATTAACCCGGCTAGTATGTAATGTCCCTCAGCATCACCCAAATCACCGCTCAAAAAATCACAGTTGCTGATCCGGGGGCAAGGGTTGCCCTCATCTGCCTAAAGTTGGTTTATATAAACCAGCTTCATAGATTTTACAGATATCCCTGGCAACCTTGCTCGAAATTCCAAGACACGTAAGTCTGCAGTAAATATGCAGTGGATTCAGCTTATGCCGAATTCTGTCCAGAAATGTTATGGAGTGAGTGATATCCATGGTTAAAGAATGGCCCCAATTTTTACTTTTTAAAGAAAACCATCACCTCTGGCCTTTAATACGCAATAAATGGACCATTTTTTTAATAAAAACAAAAAATCTAATTATATTGATATGTTGAATTTCTTATATCTTTCTTCTAATCATTAACTCCTGGGGAATTTGGGGATATGACCAGAAGATTGACGCTGAAATCACCAAAAAAGGCAGCCTTGCACCATATACAGTATGCCCGCATAAAAAATATGGTTTTAATTTATTAAGAACCAACTTCTTAAAACACTGGATAGTATTCAGCGTAGCTCTCAAGAATTTACCTGCACCGTTTTTGTGAACTTTAGATAAAAAAACAGGCAGCTGTCAGCTGTTAATGATAAGGACATTGGGGGTTATACCCTTCGTCCCAATGGATGTGCAACGGTTAATTAAACTTTTCAACGAAAAAACCTGGTTGGCATTGAGCTGACCGAACCTGATTCCGCACTCTTGCAAATCACTTAATTTCGAATTGGACCCCCTTTGGGTATCAACTTTCCAGGCATACTCGCAAGGAATATCAAATAACTGGTACTCACTATTTGCTATTATATCGATTGAATGGATGGGGTTTTCATTACGGGCTATTCTGAGTTCATGGGTATAATTTACACCACCGAGTGAAATATCATTGATTAATCCGATCATTGAAGGTTCATCAGAGTTAAGAACACCGATTACAATGTTTTGTACACTTGCGCGTTCATGGAGCCTTCTTTCTGTAAAACCTTTACTCTCTTGCACGGATCTGGCCCTTAAAGAATTATATAATGGCGCCTCGATTCTTAATCTTGAAAAAATTGCAAGCTTTTTCCCCTTTGCATATGACAACTAATTAAAACGAAACAAAAATCTTACTTTTTTTATGCAAAAATTAAACCCTTTTGTGGATTTAATAATAAATTCAATCATTACGGGCAATTGGCAGTAAATAGTCGCGTAATGAAAACCGTTTAGACTCCGGGACTGCGGAAAATTCCGGAATATTGGAAGATTTGGCCATCTGAACATACAAACTGCATTGTCCGCAGGGGTCCGGACTTGTTACTCCAATGCTACTTTATGAGGCATCCTGGCACTTTATAGGATGACAGGCAGATGGGATACTTTGGCAAAAACCCGAAAAATCTTTCCAGGCTATGCCAATTCAGGCACTGGAAAAGAAATCAGGTCTCAATGAGTTTGTTCTGAATGGCAAAACGTGAAAGTTCTGCATTATTGCGCAGGTTCAATTTCTTCAACAATCTAGATCGATAAGTGTCCACTGTTTTCGAGCTGATCCCATAGGCTTCAGCAATTTCATGGTTGGTATGGCCCATGGCCAACCTTCTCAGTACCTGCAGTTCCCTGTTTGACAGTGAGTCGAGTGTGGACTTGCCTGCGGCCCCCTTGGCAATTCTTAAGGCAAGCGCTTCACTTGCCTCGGCTGTCAGGTAACGGTACCCGCTCACTACCTGGTGGATTGCTTTTACAATATGCTCTGGCGCAGAACGCTTGGTGACATATCCCATGGCACCAGCCTCAATTGCCCGCACCACATACTGTTCCTCCTCATGCATGGTCAGCATGATAACTGGCAGATTGGGGAGGTATAGCTTAAGCTGACTGATGACTTCCAGACCATCAAGCCCCGGCATGGATATGTCGATTACTGCTACATCAGGACCTTTCTCTCTGGCAAGTCTGATGGCGGTCTTGCCGTCATCCGCTTCAGCAACAACCTCAATATCCTCACTTTCCTCAATAATACGGCGCAGGCCGGCCCGCACAATGGAGTGGTCATCAGCAAGCAGCACCTTAATCATCATACCGTTTTCGTTTCCTGGCTGATCGGGACCTTGAACAGCACATGACAGCCCTTGCCCGTATCAGACATAACCTCAAGATTACCCCCGGCCAGCATTGCCCTTTCCCGCATACCCGCGATACCTACTCCTTCAAATCCCGCCAGGTCCGAAGTGTCTAACCCCTTACCATCATCCCTGACGGAAAGGCTCAGTATATTTTTTTCAGCCTTCAAAACAACTGAGACACGGCTTGCTTCTGCATATCGGGCCACATTGGTGATGGCTTCCTGACAAATCCTGTATGCTGCCGTAGCGACTGTTTCATGCAGCTCGGGCACATTGGCATGTTCAAAAACACAGGTGATGCCACTGCGGTTCTCAAAATCGCTGGTCAGCCATTCCAGTGCATCTACAAGTCCCAGGTCATCCAGAACCCCAGGACGCAGCCGGATTGCTATAGAACGAATATCTTTAATGGTTTTATCGATCAGGTCGCACATTGTCAAGGCACGCTCAACAATTTTAGGATCACTGTCTTTCAACCGTTCCTGCATCCAGACAGCGTCCATGCGCAAGGCGGTCAGCACCTGGCCCAACTCATCATGGAGTTCCCGCGCAATGGCGGCGCGCTCTTTTTCCTGGCTTGCCATTATCCTGCCGGAAAGACGCCGTAACTGGTCCTGTGCCTTCTTGACAGCAGTGATGTCAGTTGATATGCCGCATACTCCGTTTACATCGCCTGCTTCATCATACACCGGGAACTTGACCGAGAGATAAGTGTGGATTTCATTATTATGTTGCACCTGTTCTTCAACCTGCATTGATTTGCCTTGCTGCAGGACCTGGAGATCATTTCGGCGAAATTCATCGGCAACTTCTTTTGATACAATTTGATAATCGGTTTTGCCCCGGACTTCTTCGTTGCTGACCCCGAACAGCTCTTCAAATCTGGAGTTGACCAGAATATACCTGCCTTCCCTGTCCTTGACGTATACCACATCCGGCGTATACTTCAGAATGTTGGTAATCTCCCGGGTGCGGATGCTGACCTGCCTTTCCAGGTCCCTGGAATAATTTGCCAGCTCTTCCTTTGCTTTCCTGAGAGCCTCAAGGGCCCTGTTTCGCTCTGTTACATCAATGGAAACGGCAAGCGTCCTGACAATATCACCTTTTTCATCCCGGTCGGCTATGGCTGAAAGAAGGATATCTATAACCTCTCCATTTTTTTTGGTGACCCGGTAGGGAACATCGGTACAGTACCCTTTCTTAAAAAACTCTGGGAACACAGTTTCTTCAGCATATTTTTTCGATTCTTCGGTGAAGAAATCAGTCAGCTTTCTGCCGATAACCTCCTGTTCATAGTAACCGAGCATTTCACTCCAGTAATTGCTGATGCTGACAATTTCCCCTTTCCTGTTGATAGAATGGAGCATAGCCGGAGTATTGTAATACAAAGAACGGTAACGTGCATCGCTCTCCCGCAGCGCCTCCTCTGCTGCCTTGCGCTGCCTTATCTCTAGGCTTGCCTGACGGTAGAGCATGAACACGGATAGGCACATGACTACAAAAAGGGCCAGAACAATGGGGCGGACAAAAACGACCAGTGGCTTGAAGGCTTTGTGGGTAATTTTATTCATTTCCAGGAGATGATTGACCTTCCAGCCGGGATAGTTGTCCATTTCAATCTGGTGATGCAGGTACTTTTGACCGACTCTGTCGACAACATACTCCTCGTCAGTCATTTCCAGACCGATCCAATCCCATGGTCCTGTACCAAACTGGCGTGAAGCTGCAATTTCAGAGGTTGTTTCCTGCGAAATCGACCAGGCTGTTTTGTACAACCAGTCAGGCTGGTTTGAGATGAAAATTACACCATTGGGATCGGTGACCATGACAATTTCATTGCCTGTAAAGCCGATTTCACGCTCAATCATCTCAATGGAGCCTTTTATCACCACGATGCCGTCAGGAGATTCTTTGCCGTAACCGTAGAGGGGATAGCTGAAATACACCCCCCTTTTGCCCGAAGTTGTACCAACGGCAAGATAACTTGCCGCCTGACCCCTTATCGCCATCTGAAAGTAGGGACGGAAGGAAAAGTTCTGCCCCACGAAACTGTCAGGATCATTACGGTTGCTGGAGGCAACGGTGTTGCCCGTGTTGTCCATGAGGTAACAGACATCTGCCTTGAGGGTGTTTCTGAAACGATCAAGGACACGGTTGACTGCAGCAAGTGCTTCCTGGTCTGGCCTGCTAAGCAAGTCCTGGAGTTCCTCCATGCCGGCAAGGATTCTCACCGGCTTATTATATTCGGATAGAAGCAAACTCAGGTTCTTATTGATGCGCTCCAAACGGATGACTGTTTCACTTTCAGCTTCTCTGAAAGCACTTTCCTTAAACGAAGAGTAATAAAAATATCCTCCGGCAGAAGCGAAAACAAATGCCATGAGGGAGAGTATGAGTAAAATCAACCTCAGTTTCATATCTGATATTTCTTCTGCTTAACGGTGCAGCCAAGCTGGAACCTTTCCCTTGAAATACCCATATTAAATGGGGACCAAGGGGAGATATTGGGGTTCCCAGCGCATTTTCTCTATCAGTGTATTCAACCGATCAGGATCATTGTTATGCTTAAATTTGCTGAATGCACAGGGACCACTGACGCCATCGCGGATAGCGGCAAGGCCTACGGCTAAGGCAACTTTTGTACTCACATCTTTAAGTTTTTCCACGCGCGGCATAAGTATACCGGCATCCAGGTCCTCCTGGGAAACCAGTTCTGCAACAGCCTTCGCCCCTGCTGTAAAAAATGAGGGCAGCACTTCCTTTGCACCTGATGCCAGGGTGCCGAGCCCTACACCGGGGAAAATAAAGACATTGTTGCATTGACCGATCCGTATTTTCCTGCCATTCTGTTCAACCGCTGGGAAGGGGCTGCCTGTTGCAACCAGGGCCTTACCGGAAGTCCACTTATAAATATCACGCGGCAGGGCCTCTGACTTTTCAGTGGGGTTGGAAAGGGGCAAAATTACCGGATGCTCACAGTTTGCCGCCATGGCCTCAATCACCTCGGGGGTAAAACAACCTGCCTGCCCGGAAGTTCCTATCAATACAGTGACACCGGCATGCTTCACAGCTTCAAGCAGAGCATTTTCGCCAGGCTCCTGGAGCCAGCTCATCTCAACAGGATTCTTGGCATATTTCGCTTTGTACGGCTCAACCATTCTGTCCGAAGTGACTACTCCACGGCTGTCCAGGGTAAAAATCCTTCTTCTGGCTTCATTTTCCCGCAGACCGTGTTCGACCAGGGCCGCCTCAATCTGCTCCGCAATGCCGATGCCGCCTGCACCTGCTCCATGGACGAGAAACACCTGGTCCTCGATCTTCTCTCCCTTAATTTTCATGGCCGCGAAAATAGCTGCCAATGTTACCGCCCCGGTACCCTGGATGTCATCATTAAAGGATATGAGGTCGTGCAGATAAGCATCCCGAACCGCAAAGGCGTTCTGCTTAGAAAAATCCTCCCATTGGCAGAGGGCATGGGGAAAAACAGTTTTAAAGGCTTTGGCAAACTGCTGAATGAACTTGACATACTCGGAACCGGTCAATCTGCGGTGACGCCAGCCCAGATATTCTTGGTTATCCAACAAAGCCTCGTTGTTGGTGCCTACGTCAAGCGATATCGGCAGACAGTGCCAGGGTGCAATGCCTGCGCCCTGGGTATAGAGCATCAGTTTCCCAAGGCAAATCGCAATGCCGCCGGCACCCTGGTCCCCGATACCCAGAATTCCCTGATTGTCTGTCACCACCGCGACCCGGATATCACGATGACCGTAACGGCGGAGTATCTCCTCGGCATTGTCAATGTTTCCCGGGTAGATATGCACTCCGTTTGCAGTGCGAAACATGGATGAATATTGCTGGCAGGCAAGACCAACGGTCGGGGTGTAGATTATTTCCATGAAACCGGGAATATCAGTGGCAATAACAGCATGGGCCAGGGTTACATTTCTGTCGAACAATGAACGCATATAGATGTATCGCTCAATATCATCTTCCTTTTTCAGGACTTTTTGCAGGCTGTTTTTCACCTGCTGCGTCAATGGCCTAACCGACGGCGGCAGGCTGCCGTCTATGCCAAGGTCACGTCTTTCCGTCTCTGTAAAGGCCGTACCCTTGTTGACATAATTATTGCCATGCACCCCGACTCCGCGGGTGTGGACTTTGATCTCTTTGGTATTTCCATATTCATCATAGACAAATTTGTAGCTTTTTGTAGGCATCAAATATTTCTCCAAATCAGACACGTATCAAGAATTTTCACCTCGCATTTCTTTTGTGCCGTTTACCATACTGCAGCAAAATCGGAAACTTAAAAAATTCTTGGCCCCTTTGCCCTTGCTGCCGGTTTTCGAAAAACAATCGACAAAATCCAATGATTTCGGTAAGATTTGATTTAAAGAGTGGCAACGCTGACAAAAGTAGTCGCCCCCACAGGTTTAATGATGCCCAAACGAAAAGCAAAAAACGGTCCGATTCCTGATCAGACGACATCCTCCCCTGACAGCTACTGGGAGATAAAAGAAAACCTGGAAAAAGAGGGGAAGAAGCTCTTTGTGCAGAAAATTTTTGCTGACTGGTGCAAATCCTGCGGTATCTGTATTGCCTTCTGTCCCGCTCATGTTTTTGAGAAAAAAGAATACGGCACGCCGCGTATAAAAAATCCCGATGCCTGCACCGGCTGCAGGTTCTGTGAATTTCACTGCCCTGATTTTGCCATATCCATCCATGAACGCTACCCTGACAGGAGGAAAAAGGATGGCACCTGAGCTGAATGGCAGGAAATTGCTGCTGCAGGGCAATGAAGCCATGGCCGAAGGCGCCATTGCCGCAGGCTGCCGTTTCTTTGCCGGCTATCCCATAACTCCTGCTTCTGAAATAAGCGAACGTATGTCCTACCGCCTGCCCCAGGTAGACGGCACCTTTATCCAGATGGAAGATGAAATTGCAAGTTTAGGTGCCGTGATCGGCGCCTCGCTGGCTGGGATCAAGAGCATGACCGCCACCAGCGGCCCCGGTTTTTCCCTCATGCAGGAAAATCTCGGCTATGCCTGTATAACTGAAGTACCCTGTGTTGTCATCAATGTTATGCGCGGAGGGCCCAGTACAGGCCTGCCAACCAGCCCGGCACAGGGGGATGTCCTGCAGGCCCGCTGGGGAACCCACGGCGACCATCCAGTTATTGTTCTGGCCGTATCATCGGTCAGCGAATGTTTTTCCATTATTGTCACAGCCTTCAATCTTTCAGAAAAATACAGGGTGCCGATAGTGGTGCTTGCCGATGAGGTTGTGGCGCACACCCGGGAAACCTTCACCATCCCGGCAGTCGCCTCCATTGAAGTGGTGGACAGGATTATTCCAAATGTTCCGCCTGAGTGGTACAAACCATATGAAGACAACAGCCGCGGCGTTCCTCCCATGGCTCCCATGGGAGAGGGCTACCGGCATCACGTTACAGGCCTGGTGCACGACAGCCAGGGCTTTCCCACCGAGAAGCCGGATGAAATCGAAGCTTTCATGAAACGGCAGTTCAGAAAAATTACCAATGGCTTCTTTGAGGTGCAGATTACCAAGAAAATTAATATCGACGATGCTGAAATCGTGGTGATTGCCTATGGCTCTGTAGCCCGATCAGCTCGCCATGCCTTGGCTATGGCCCGCGCCCAGGGCATTAAGGCAGGCCTCATCCAGCTTGTCACCCTTTTTCCCTTTCCCAAAAGCACGGTGGTGAACGTAATGCGCCAGTGCAAGGCTGTCTTGGTACCTGAAATGAACATGGGTCAGATCAGCCGTGAGGTGAAGCGGGTTAATACCGGTTTGACCGAGGTTTTCAAATACAACCGCATCGACGGGCAACCCATTACCCCGCTTGAGATCTTTGAAGAAATCCAAAAAATATGCGGTACAGGGGTATGATAATAAAAATCCAAACAATACTGTAAAACGGGAGACAAACCATGTTTTCAGGGATGACCGGACTGCGTCACAAGTATCTGCGCCACCATAAAAAATTTCCCCATGTATGGTGTCCGGGTTGTGGCAACGGTATCGTTTTAGGGTCATTTATCCGCGCCATTGAAAGGCTGGGCCTTGAAAAAGATGACATAGTCTTCGCTTCAGGCATAGGCTGTTCAGGCCGCATGCCCACCTATGTTGATTTCAATACACTGCATACCACCCACGGTCGCGCCCTGGCCTTTGCCACGGGCATCAAACTTGCCAAGCCCTCCCTCAATGTTATTGTTGTCATGGGCGACGGCGATGCCGCTGCCATCGGCGGCAACCATTTCATTCACGCAGCCAGGCGAAATCTTGACCTGACAGCCATTATCATCAATAACCAGATATACGGGATGACCGGCGGCCAGACCTCACCAACCACTCCCTATGGGGCGCACTCAACCACTTCAGTCTTTTCCAATATTGAACACGCCTTTTCCATTGCTGAACTTGCAGTTGCCGCCGGTGCAAGTTTTGTGGCAAGGGGCACGGTATATCATGCCGTGCAGTTGGACAAGCTTATTGAAAAAGGTATTAGCAAGAACGGTTTCAGTGTAGTGGAGGTCATGTCCAACTGTCATGTCCAGTTCGGCCGGCGCAACAAGATGGCCGACCCGGTAACCATGCTTAAATGGCTGAAAGATCACGCCGTATCCAAGGATAACGGCTCAAGCATGTCCCCGGACTCCCTTGAGGATAAATTTACCATCGGCATCCTGGCAGACGTTGATAAACCAGACTATATTGAGGAATACAAAAAAATCAGGGAAAAGGCCAAAGGGTGTTGATGCATGGATGTTGAGCGTTTTGAAATACGCCTCTGCGGTTCAGGAGGCCAGGGAATCATCCTGGCTTCCATTATTCTGGCTGAAGCCGCCGGCATTATAGAAGGATACAACGTAAGCCAGACCCAAAGCTATGGACCTGAGGCTCGCGGCGGCAGATGCAGGGCGGAAGTGGTCATCAGCAGCAAGCCCATCGACTACCCCAAAGCTTTGCAGCTTGACATGATGCTGGCCATGAACCAGACATCATGCGATGCCTACTGCTATGATTTCAAACCCAACGGTTTGCTGCTTGTTGACTCGGGTCTCGTGGACCAGGCCCCGACCAGCCGCGTGGTGGCTCTTCCCTTTACAGAAATGGCCAGGGAGGTTGCCGGTATGGACCTGGTGGCAAACATTGTCGCCCTTGGTGCGTTAGGGCATTTCTGTCCGCTGCTGACCCGCAAAAGCCTTAAAGCTGCATTATCAGCCAGGGTGCCGCAGGAAACAAGGAATATAAACAGTAAAGCTCTGCAGGCAGGCATCAAGGCTGCGGAAAAGTTTAAGCTCGACAGCCTTCCGCGTTCCATCATCCCTGAAGAAGAAGAGGAAATCTGACTTACCTAATCCTGAGACGTGGAAGCAGATGAAGCCCGATTTTAGTTTATGGAGTAACGACATGGACAGCAGCTTCAAAGTTTTTCACGAGCTCATGGCGTATAAGATACATGAGATTCTCCTGGTGCTGAGCCCCTACGATGCCTTTATCATGGAAGAAGACACCAGCCTCTCCACCCGCATCATTAATGAATACAGGGGCCTGAACCTGAGCAGCCCCCCGCGCTTGACCAGCGCTGCCAATGCTGACGAGGCGTTGGAGTTGGTGCGCCATAAGAAATTCGACTTGGTCATCACTTTGCCGCAGATAGGCGAGATGGACTGCAACTCCCTCGGCCTCAAGATAAAGGAGATCGCACCGCACCTGCCTGTTATCCTCCTGGCCCACAACCTGAAAGCCCTATCCCCTTACCTGGGAAAAGATAAACGCTCAGGTATCGACAACTTCTATATCTGGTCTGCCGACCCTGCTCTTCTCCTGGCCCTTATAAAAAATATTGAAGATCATCACAACGTTGCCAGGGACACATCTTTTACAAGTCGTTTTTCCTGCCGCTGCTCTATAGGGAGGTCGTGGCCCAGACCCAGGCGGTCCTGAGTGAAAGCCTCAACGAAGAACACCGGCTATTGAAGATGCGGGCCCGGCCGAAAATCCTGGTGGCGCAATACTATGAAGAAGCGCTGCACCTCTTTCACAAGCATAAAAATTTCATTTTCGGCGTTTTTTCCGACACCCGCTTTCCCATAAACGATCATTTAGACGACGGGGCTGGTGTGGAGCTGCTCAGGCATATCCGCAAAGAAATACCGGACATCCCCCTGCTGCTCTTAAGTTCCGAACCGGGCAATGCGAAAAAAGCCAAAGCAATTCCGGCAACCTTTGTCAATAAAAACTCTGACACCCTTGCCGGGGAGATCCATCAGTTCTTTCTGGAGAATCTCGGCTTTGGTGATTTTGTTTTCCACATGCCGGACGGCAGGGAAGTTGACAGGGCCTCCAACCTGCAATCCTTTGAAAAAAAACTGGCAACCATCCCGGATGAGTGCCTGATTTTCCATGCAAAGAACAATCATTTCTCAAACTGGATCATGGCCCGATCCGAAGTGGGGCTTGCATCCCTCCTGTACAAGAGCCGCATGCAGCAGCTAAAAAATGCCTCCACTCTGCGGCAGAACCTCATCGACCACATCCATGCCCTGCGCAGATCAAGGCAGCTGGGAGTTGTTGCTCATTTTGCGGAGTACGATTTTGATGCCGATGTCATGCAGTTTGTCAAGATCGGGAACGGCTCAATGGGAGGCAAGGCATTGGGCCTGGCTTTCATGGCCTCACAGCTCAAAAAGCATAACTGGCTCCAAGAAAAATACCCCCAGCTTGCCATTACCATACCCCCTACTCTGGTGATCACTACAGAAGGATTTCATACCTTCATGCAGCTGAACAATCTTACTGTTGATTTTGAAAGTAAAAGCAATGACACGATTGCTGCCCTTTTTCTTGCTGCAGCCATGCCTGATTGGCTTGAAAAAAAGCTCAGCGCCTTCCTGCAACAGGTACATGAACCTTTGAGCGTCCGTTCCTCAAGCCTGCTTGAAGACGCATTATACAAACCCTTTGCCGGGCTTTTTGAAACCTATATGCTGCCAAACAACCATGCTGACCATGAGGTCCGCCTGCAGCAGCTGGTAAAAGCTGTAAAGCTTGTTTTTGCCTCAACATTCTATGCCGGCCCCCGTGCCTTTTCCTCGAAAGCTTACAAGCACACAGCAAGCCCTGACAGCATGGCTGTCATCATCCAGATTTTGGCCGGCAAACCATACGGTGACTACTTTTATCCGGCAATTTCAGGCATAGCAAAATCATACAATTACTATCCTGTTGGCAGGATGAAAGCCGCTGACGGCATTGCCCAGATTGCTCTTGGATTTGGAAAGACTGTTGTTGAAGGAGAAAAGTGCCTTGTCTTTTCCCCCCGCTACCCTGAAAGTCTGCCCCAGTTTGCAAACGTTGACGATATGCTGGCAAGTTCGCAGCAAACCTTTTATGCCCTGCGTCTTAAGGGGCACCCTGAAGAATTGGATTACCGCCAGTCAAATCTGGTCAAACGGGAAATAAGCGAGGCGGAAAGCGAGCCGCCAGTCCAGACCCTGACAAGCACTTATTCACCGGCAGAACACAGCGTGCGGGACAGCTTTGGCAAAGGCCCTAAGGTTGTGACTTTTGCCAGGATCCTCAAGCACCGGATTCTGCCCCTTGCTGAAATATTACAGGATCTTCTGGAGCTTGGCTTCAAGGGCATGAGTTGTGATATCGAAATCGAATTTGCCCTTGACCTTGGCAGCCCGGAAGAAATGAGCAGATTCCATTTCCTGCAGATCCGACCTATGGTTGCCGGTGACGACCAATACGAAGTATCGATTGAGCGGACCGAGATCGATAAGGCATTCTGTTACTCTACTAAACCCTTAGGGCATGGAGTCAATGATCAAATTGCCGATATTGTTTTTGTAAAGCCGGAAACATTCAATAACAAGGATACCAGAGTAATCGGCCGGGAAATCAACCGTATCAATGCCAGACTCAGAAAAGAACAAAAACCCTACCTCCTTGTAGGACCAGGAAGATGGGGCTCCGCTGATCCCTTGCTAGGCATCCCTGTAAAATGGGAGGATATTTCAGGCGTGGCTGCAATAGTAGAGCTACGCAATGATCAGATATCTGCCGAAGATTCCCAGGGTTCCCACTTCTTCCAGAATATTACCGCTATGGGCATCAAATATATGACTGTCACTGAAAATGATGTAAAATGCTCTGACTTCATTAACTGGCATTGGCTCGACGTGCAACCTAAAACCACTGAAACAAAACACGTAAAACATGTGCGCCTGCCAAAGCCTTTTCTCATAAAAGTTGACAGTGCAACATCACAAAGCGTTATGCTTGAAAAATAATATTGCAGGCCTTAAATAATGGCACCGCTAGTATAACAGGAGCAGGATCCATGGATGATTTTATACAAAAGATCAAGGAGAAGGATCCAGGGGAAAAAGAGTTTCATCAGGCGGTTGCAGAGGTGCTTGAATCTGTAAAGCCAGTCCTGGAGCGAAATCCGGAATATCAAAGAGCAGCTGTGCTGGAAAGAATAGTTGAGCCGGAACGCGTTATTCAGTTCCGGATAACCTGGATGGACGACGAGGGGCAGGTTCACGTCAACAGGGGTTTCCGGGTCGAGATGAACAGCGCCATCGGTCCCTACAAGGGCGGCCTGCGCTTTCACCCTTCGGTCAACCTGGGCATCATGAAATTTCTCGCCTTTGAACAGGTTTTCAAAAACAGCCTCACCACGCTGGGGATGGGCGGAGCCAAAGGCGGTTCCGATTTCAATCCCAAGGGAAAATCGGATAATGAGATCATGCGTTTCTGTCAGAGTTTCATGGCGGAATTGTTTCGCCATATCGGTCCAGACACCGATATTCCTGCGGGCGATATCGGTGTCGGCAGCCGGGAGATAGGATATCTTTTCGGGATGTACAAGAAACTGAAAAACGAATTTTCAGGGGTGCTGACCGGAAAAAGCCTGAACTGGGGCGGCAGCCTGGTCAGACCCGAAGCTACAGGATACGGCTGTGTTTATTTTGCAATGGAGATGCTTTCCACCCGCAATGAAAATCTCGAGGGCAAAACCTGCCTGATATCGGGTAGCGGCAATGTGGCACAGTTCACAGCTGAAAAAATACTGCACCTTGGGGGCAAAGTTGTAACCCTGTCAGATTCATCCGGTTATATCTTTGATGAACAGGGTATCGACTCAAAAAAACTTGAATTTATTAAATATTTAAAAAACATTCGGAGGGAGCGCATTGCCCGCTATACGGAAAATTATCCTCAAGCCCTTTATTTCCAGACAGATCACCTGAAGGAATTTAATCCGCTCTGGAACCATAAGGCAGACTGCGCTTTTCCCTGTGCCACTGAAAACGAGATTCAGCAAAAAGATGCAAAAAACCTTATCAGCAGCGGTGTTCAGCTGGTCTGTGAGGGAGCGAACATGCCGTCGACTCCGGAAGCAGTGGACCTTTTTCTCGAAAGCGGAATACTTTACGGGCCGTTCATAGCTGCCAATGCTGGAGGTGTCGCTGTATCCGGACTGGAAATGGCCCAAAATTCCATGCGCTTGAACTGGCCTGCAGAAGAGGTGAACAGCCGCCTGAAAATAATAATGAAATCTATCCACCAGACCTGCCTGGATGCTGCGGCAGAATACGGTGAAGCCGGCAGTTATGTGGCTGGTGCCAATATCGCAGGTTTTGTCAAGGTCGTTAACGCCATGCTTGATCAGGGGCTTGTGTAAGAAATATTCCGGTCAGTCAGACAAATTACAGCTTTATAATCATATTGAAGCTTCCTGCACCCGTTTTGGCCTGCAGAAAAAAGATAAGCGCAGAATTCTACTGCGGATAGTCTTTTAAGGCATGAAACATTACCATATCATATTCACTTGACATTCCCAAAACAGATGAACGAAAACCTAGAACCACGGGGCATGGCGCTCGCTGACCGTATTCAATAGTTATGCTGGACTCTTTTGGGGGTACTGGCTATATTTGTCATGGGGAAGCGTCCTTATGGCACTTTAGGGGCATCAGTCTCATAAAAAATTTTTACGCCTTGACCGGGCATTCATTTTTTCCATTCTTCAACATGGAACAGGCTAACCATCCCTTACGAAAACAGATCATAATCCCGCTTCTGTTCAGCCTTTTCATAATGCTGGCAGCTTCTGTTGTCAGTGTTTTTCTGATCCAGCGTCTGCATATGATTAATATCATCAAGTCTAATGCTAACAGCGTGGAACAGCTCTTCCCCACACTGCTTGAAATGGAATCCTCCCTGCTGGCTGCCCGGATTGACCTCCTCAAAAAAGACAAAGACCTCCAAGATGCATGGTTGAGCCACGATAAAGCAGCTCTCCTTAAGGCATCTTTCCCTTATTTTTCTGAAATCAATACCAAGTATAACATTACCCATTTCTATTTTATCGATCTCAACAGAAACTGCTTTCTGCGTGTGCACAATCCTGAACTTTTCGGGGACTACATCAATCGGGTAACCTTGAATGCAGCTGCCCGCAATGGGACCACCAGCATCGGCATAGAACTTGGCCCTCTCGGCACCCTTACCCTCAGGGTTGTACATCCCTGGTTTATCAACGGAATCCTTGCCGGTTACATAGAACTTGGCAAAGAAATTCTTCATATCGCACCCATGATAAAACGCAGTCTTGACGTGGATCTCATCTTTACCATTAATAAAACCCGCCTGAACCGTTCTGACTGGGAAGAAGGCATGCGCATGTTAGGCCGGGAAGCAAATTGGGATTTATTCCCTGATTCGGTGGTTATTGATTCAACAAATAAAGACATTCCGCAAGATATAGGCAATCGCCTTTCGTTCTCGCATATGGCTCATGCCGGGGACATCATGGAATTATCTGCACAGAATTCTAAGCTCAGGGCCATGTTTGTGCCCCTGATCGATGCTGCGGCAAGAGATGTGGGAGATATCATTGTCATTTCAGATGTCTCAGAACTTATATACCAGCTGAACCTGATTACCCTGTCAATCCTGACTCTCTTTCTCTTAATTGGTGGCATGCTCTTGGCTTTCATGTATTTCTTTCTCATAAGGACCGAGAATACAATCAATTCTATTCAGGGTGAGCTTGTTGATGAAATCGAAGAGCACAAACGGACAGAAGAAGAATTGAAGCACCACCGTAACAATCTTGAGCTGCTGGTCAAGGAGCGCACCCATGAATTAAACGACTCGTTAAGCAGCCTGAAGAATGAGGTTGAAGAGAGAAGATTGGCTGAAGAAGCCCTGCGTTTGAGTGAGGCCCAGTTCAGGAGTGTCTTTGAAGGTTCGGCTCTGGGCATTACCATTTCTGATACGAATGGTCATATTTTGAAATGCAACACCGCTTACCAGAAAATGCTGGGCTATAATGAGGAAGAACTCAAGAATAAGACATTTTCCGCCCTTACCCATTCTGAAGATGTTGAAAAACATATGGGACTGTATCGTGAACTTTTAGCCGGCAAGCGTGACTTTTTTACGGCTGAAAAACGATATATCAACAAAGACGGCCGGGTGTTCTGGGGACAATTGACGGTATCCCTAGTACGTGATCAGTCAAACAAACCACTTTTTGTCATAGGTTTAATTGAAAATATCGGCGAGCGCAAACTTCTGGAAATAGAACGGCTCAAGGCCGGCAAACTTGAGTCAATCGGTTTATTGGCCGGAGGCATCGCCCATGATTTCAATAATCTTTTGACAGCCATAATCGGCAATATTGCCCTGGCAAAAAACTATATTGACCCACAGAATAAGGCCTCGGTCAGGCTGCAGCAGGCTGAAAAAGCCCTTTTTCGCTCCAAGGACCTTACCCAGCAGTTGCTGACATTTTCCAAAGGCGGTGACCCTGTTAAACGGTCCGTTGCAATTGCAGACGTGATCCGGGAATCAGCATCCTTTGCCCTGCGGGGTGCCAATGTCAAATGCACTTTTGATATTGCAGAAAACCTCTGGCAAATCCTAGTGGACAGCAGCCAATTCAGCCAGGTCATTCAGAACCTGGTGATCAATGCCGATCATGCTATGCCCCAAGGAGGAACAGTTGCCATTTCAGCGCAGAATATAACTGTGGCACCGGCAAACGGCAGGCATTTTCCCGCAGGCAACTATGTAAAAATCTCGATCCAAGATAACGGCCCGGGCATACCCCTTGATAATCTGCCAAAAATCTTCGATCCCTATTTTACCACCAAAAAAGAAGGCAGCGGCCTTGGCCTTTCCATTGTCCATTCTGTTGTTCACAACCATGGCGGTTACATTGAAATCGACTCCCTGCCTGATAAAGGCACAACATTTCATATATATTTTCCTGCTTCCCTGAAGAAAGACTGGCAGAAAGAATCTGAAAAATCCCAGGTAATTAGAGGCTACGGCAAGATTCTTGTCATGGATGATGAGGAAATGATACGTGATTTTGTCAAAGAACTCCTCGAATCACTGGGATATGAGGTTGAACTTGCCGGTGAAGGAGGCGAAGCCGTCAGAATGTTCCAGAGTGCCAGGGACAAGGGCGAGCCTTTTGCTGCTGTTTTCATGGATATTACTGTACCCGGCGGCATGGGAGGCGAGGAGGCAATAAAAAAGCTGCTTGCAATTGATCCGGAAGTAAAGGCAATTGTATCAAGCGGCTATGCCCAGGACCCGATCATGTCCAACTATAGGCAATATGGATTTGCCGGCGTGGTGCCAAAGCCGTACAATCTTGAAGAGATGAGCCGGGAGCTCCACAGGGTGCTGGCCGGATGACAAAGAAGGGGTGGGGACAAAATTTTGGAGTACCCAGGTACTCCAGCACCCACTCCTGCTCACCCTTCCGGGGTAAATAAGCGCAACCGCAAGGCATTGGTCACAACCGAAACCGAACTCATTGCCATGGCTCCCCCCGCAATCATAGGGTTTAAGGTAGGACCGCCAAAGATATAGAGCAGGCCGGCAGCAACAGGAATGCCCACGACATTGTAAGCAAAGGCCCAGAAAAGATTCTGTTTGATATTGCGCATTGTCG
>Ga0111162_1006_pt1 | contig 23181 bp, 20 predicted proteins | sample DeeMarSeWOR28_12_FD_80263 | JGI IMG/M metagenome (GOLD analysis project Ga0111162, IMG submission 80263) | Nitrospira bacterium SG8_35_1 | reverse complement strand
CGCTATCTTGAGGGGGTAGTGGGCCACGCCCGTGCCGGTTCGAGTCCGGCCTTCGGCACCATAATAATATCAAGGGGTTAGCTCATATTGGGTTAACCCCTTGTTTGTTTTGAAGTGCCTTCTGCTACCGTTTTGCTACCACTTTCAATAAAATTAGATATATTTGAAGATTTCAAACAATTATTTTGTATTCACATATCTGCTGGACACCTTGACAGTTTAAGAATCATTCATAAGTCAAGGTTCAGCAGATCTTTACAGTAGGTAATACCCTTCATATGAAATGAAAAGCCCCCCTAAAAAGGAGGGACCTAAATATTTTATATGGGTACTTTTTTTAGCAAAATATTTTAACGAAAACATACAACATGATAAATACCATAATTCTGTCTACATCCTTCCCCGGCTCCAGATACCCATTTGTAACAAGAAATTGACTTGCATTCAGGTATTGCTAATTCGCAAGCGAAATCTCCAAGTGTAGATGTCCAAGTTTCAAAACAACCATAATTGTCTTCAAATTTTTTCCTTTCCCTGCTACTTAATTTATATATTGTATAGGCTTCTTTATGTGTTGGTAATCTCCAGTCTTCATAGCCTGCATATTTTAATGAATTGCAATAAGATTCCGCTTCTGAATATTTAACCCTTTTATATTTGGGGCCCAAAGTTAGGTTTTTAATCCTCACAACTTTCTTACGTTCCTCAGCCAATCTTTTACTTTCGACCTCAGCACTATCGTCATATATATCATCTATACTGGCAGAGTTTACACAAATAACCCCAAGCCTTTTAGTGGTTGGACGAGAACACAACCTAAATTGGCCATTATTTTCTAACATAAAACGGTGCATGTAATGAACTGTTTGGCCATTTTTTAAAACCACTGGGTTTGAAGTCCAAACTTCACTTGTTGAAAGAATAAATGAATTTGCAGAATTGGCTACAGATTTGAAATCATTAATTGATGGGAGTCGCCAGTTTTTTACCCCTGCGAGTTTAAGTTCTTTACAATATTTATCAGCATCATACCAATCATAACAGTTCCCATCATTTTGTTTTTGCCAAATTAGATTGTCGCTAAATACAACGATTTTTTCAAATTTAGCTCTTCTCGCTTTTTCTTTTCTTTCCTCTTCTTCCTTGATGAGCGATTCTGCTTTTTCCTTCTCCCATTTATTAATATTTATCCCCTTATCGAAATCTGCAATTAACGTAACAGTTTCGTTTTTAATCACATCAAAATCACCCAAAAGTGTTTTACCTTTAAGCTTAAATTCAACTTCATATCGTCCCACATCAACTTTCTTAAATGACCTTGGTGCCTCTTTAGGGGGTTGGCCTTTCAGATAGACCATTGCCCCTGATGGTTCAGATTCGACTTCAAGAATGCCTGTTTCATCAGCAAACCCTCTTATTGCTACAACTAAACAAAGAAATAGAGTTAAAGTAGATAGTATGTGTTTCATGTTACCCCTCTTTGTTAAAACTAATACTTCAAATTAACAGCCCAAGCACCAAACATAGTTTTTTCATATCTATCCCCCCAATTTTGATTTTTCACGCCCCAAAAAACACAAAAGCCTCCAATGAGATACATTCCCATGAAGGCTTCAACCAAGGAAAATCAGAAAAACCTCAATCATTGGAGTTTGCTCCATTAGAGGTTGATCATATGATACAGATATAATTAATTATATTAAAATAATTTGTAGGTGAAAGTCAAGTACCACAAAGTGTTAGACGGAACTGTAGATAACTTGCCACAATCTACAGTTTTGTCATACAAAATCTGACGCAACATATCCACCGTACATCTTGTACTTTCAAGAATAATTCACAACCGTTGATTAATAGCAGCAGTTCTCTTTAATCTAAGTTGTCTCCGACCTGAACAAATAAAGGCAGCTTTATTTTCTTTGCCAGGTTGTCTTTTCGCCATTTTTCATCATTGATAAAGAACATGTTGCCGTTTCTTATCATGCTGGTCATAGCTAAATGATTCTTGGATAACTTTTGTAATGGTGCAACAATAACAGGCACATTTTCTTTCTGGTTGGCGAATTGACGTGCCTTGCTCACGGTTTCAACCATTGATACAGGGCAGTCATCAGAGACAAAGGCGATTATTTTGTTGCCTTTGAAATCACCGAGCTTTCTTTCTTTGTCCCCATCCGCTGCTGTAATAAGGATATCATCCGGGAAACTGAATGTTACCTTTTCATCACCTGGACAGTAAGCAACATCTCTAAAGTTATCAATGATCAGAGAAGCAAGGCTAACCATACTTCTGTTGTAGTAGAGAGAAACAATATAGTTCAATACTTCCTGTTGCTGGAGGTGAGGCTTTAGTGTTTCAAGCCAGATCCCGACACCGTTTACAACCTCTTTCTGATGTTGAATACGGATGTCGGTGGCCGGGGCGCCTTCCTTGTAATAATTGCTATGCAGATTGACTCGGGAATCGTCCTTAAAAGGTTAATGTGTCCCCTGGCAATCTTAATTTCACTACCCCCAAATCCTAATTGGTTATATAGCAAAAATATGAGCAGATACTTGGCCCCGATCATTTATGTTCTTCACCGAATTCGAGGGCACCGAAACGGTATAATATTGCCTGGCGGTCTTGCCAGCAGTTGGCAGGTGAGCCTTGTTTCAGGCAGAGCTGGGAAAGGAAATTAACCGGGTTCGGGATATCCTCCCACACCTGGGGAAGGTATATAGAGCGTTTTCCTTTATAGACAATTATTACTCCGTCTTTTCCGGGTTGCAGCAGACTGGGGTATTGCAGAGGGTTGTCGGCCTGCAGCTGGATTGGAAATTCGAGAACGGAAATGGAAATAACAAGTCCTTCCAGTTCTTCCAGTGTTACTGGTGAGAACCTGTAATCCTTGGCAGCGGAGCGTACGGCGCAGAGCTGGATGTTTTCATGGAGCGGGCCGGGAGAAACAATATCTCCGATGCAGCCCCTCAGCTTCCCAGATTTTTTCAGTGTGACAAAAACACTGCGGGGAATTCTCATGATGGAATGCTTTTCGAGAAGAATGGAGTCGGTCTCGCTGAAGTCTCCCTTCTCCAAGTACTCTTCTATGGTGCTGCGGGCAAGCTTCAGTAATTCATGTTTTTCTCCGGGTGAGAGTGTAAAGGGTTCGTGGAATGCAATTGCAGCATACCCTACGACGTTGGACCGGTCACCGCTCACGTTCCCGGAGTTGTCATACTTGAGCAGCGTCGATTCCCAGCCCTGCAATTCAGCCAACTGCACCATGGTCAGAAGAACCTGGGGTCCGTCGGCAGTTGTCTGGGAGAGGGTTTTAGAGTCACGGCTCAGGATTGACTGGATGGTCAAGGAATCCAGCTGTCGCGCCTTGCTGTCAGTGTAGAAATGGGAAAGGTCGACACTGAAGACGAAAAGGGTCTTGTCATCGGCATAACCGTTGAGAATCTCCGCAAGCCTGGCAATGGCGTCATTGTCCATTTTTCCCAGGATCATGGGGATAACTGTAAAATCGGGATGGGCCGCCTTCCCTTTCAAGATATGGAGAAAGGGAAGCTCCACCTCAATGACGTACTTTGTATGGGCTGCCGGGACTTCCTGGAACAGCGGATCAGCAAGAAGGTCATCCACAATGTTTGCCACCGGTATCTGCACTCCCGGGATTTCATAATGGCTGTAGGGCGGAAGTGATACCCCACTGAAGTTAGCTTCCCCGCTGTGGTTTGCCGCCAGTATGAAAACCCGTCGGAAGTCGCCTGCAACCTCACGGAAAGAGGCCGCTGCAACCTTGCCGCTGTAAATGTAACCGGCATGTGGAACCAGGACGGCCTGCACCCCCTGAAGCTTTATTGGCTTTGCGGCGGAGAGCAGCTTGTCTATCTCACCGGAAAGGGCGTCACCACTGAAAGGATAAAAAACTCCGGCTGCAGCGGCAGGCCTGATATTGTCAGCCATGTCCCGGGGGCTGTAAGCCTTTGCCTCCAAGCGGGCCTGTCGTATGGCATCTACCATTTCCCGCCTGTCCCAGCCCTTGCCAATGGTAAGGAGAAACGTGGCGCCGAGGGCAAAGAATACGAGGGCAGCCAGGTAACCCAGGATCGGCATTATCTCGTTAATTCGCCTGTTTGGTTCTGTCATATCCATACTCCGGGAATTTTTTCACCACATGGGCAATGTCCCTTTTGAAGTTCATTGGCAAGTATTTTATAACCTCTCCGCCGTATAACATGGAGGCCGCAGTCAGGACAAACAGTATCCTGGTAAGGGTTGCCGGGCAGGTTCCCGACGTAGACGTAGTGGAGTCCAGCATATTTTGCCGTTTCATAAGCCTTGTGCATTGTATCAACCGGGGTGAGGGGCAGGTGCTCAAGTTTGTATTGGGGGTGAAAACGTGAGAGGTGCAGGGGTGTATCCGGTCCGAGTGTTTCAGCCAGCCAGTCGCACATTGCCCAAATGTCCTCCATGTCGTCGGACAGGGTCGGCACAAGCAGCCTGGTCACCTCGACCCAGACCCCCTCCTCTTTGGCAGTTTTTAAGCTTTGCAGGACAGGAGCAAGGGTGGAGCCGGTGATCTTTTTGTAGAACCTGTCAGTGAACCCTTTGAGATCGATATTTGCCGCATCAGTTACCCTGCAAAGCTGTCTCAGGGGTTTTTCACGGATATATCCCGCGGTGACCAGGACGTTACGTATGTTCTGCTGCCTCGACAAGGTGGCACTGTCATAGACATACTCGTAATAGATCAGGGGTTCTGAATAGGTGTAAGCAATGGCAGGGATCATGTTTTCAGAGACACGGTGTACCAGTACCTCCGGGGGCAGGTCATGGTTGACCACATCCTCAGGCCTGGCCTGGGAAATCTGCCAGTTCTGGCAGTTCAGGCATCGAAGATTGCAGCCTGCGGTGGCAATGGATAGAATCGGTTTTCCGGGAAGGAAGTGGTATAGAGGCTTTTTTTCCATGGGATCCAGGTGCACGGAACAGGGGTTGCCGTAGGCAATTGTGTGGAGTTTTTTTTCCTTGACTACCCTGGTTCGACAGAACCCTCGATCGTTTTCACCAAGGATGCACGCGTGTGGGCACAGGGTGCACTCGATAAGCCTGCCGCGGGTCTCGTACCACATGGCTTCACGGGACCAGTTCCAGAGCTCATCCGGGGCATCGTTACGGAACCCAACCCGCATGCCCCCTTTCTTCTCCTGGCCTAAAAAGTCATTGAGCGTGTAAGCGGATAGCGTCAGGGCGCAGCCTCCCATCAGGCATCGCTTGACAAACTTTCTCCTGTTGTAGCGGTTTGCGGTGCTCATGGTGTCACTCTTCTACAGTATCCTGCAGAGTCTCCTTCACAGATGGTAACGCTTCTATCTTGAGAAGCAAGCCGGAAAGTGTCCCGACAGGACAGAGCAGCTCACAGAAGGGCCTCCTCAGTTTGATTGCGAGTAGGACCAGTATCGTTGAAATACCAATGACCAGTCCATGGGGCGCATATACATTCATGAAGAAAAATGTGAACCAGTCCTGGCCTGCAGCTTTCGACTGTGATAGGTCTGCCGATACTTTGAAGTATGCGTAAACGGTAAAGGCTAGAGCTGCGATCGGAAGTATCTTGAAGAATTTTGGTAGCCGGAAAGGCCGGTGAGTGACATGGGCCTGGCAGTCATAAAGGGTCCCGATTGGACAGCAATGGTAACACCAGTATCTCCTGTCAATATTCATGATCAGGGCCGCCGGCACAAGGTATGGCCGCAAATACCCAAAGGCACACTGCCGCGGGCAGGTATGGCAGAAGAGGTAGGGAACCTTGAAGTAACACCTAAATATGGGAAAAAAGATGACCAGGGCAAAGGCAAAAAAGTTGATCCAGCGGGATAATCTGATCTTGGTGCGCTGAAAGATTTCATGGTTCATACTTTTCCAGAAACCGGCACAGCTGAACTGCGGGATGACTCCCATAGCCTGCAGAATACCGAATGCAAGTAAAACGAGGAGTCCCCAGTGATAGGAGGGAGTAAAGGACATGCTGTACAAGATGGTGCTCGTCCTGTCCTGACTCACGAGAATCCCTATAACGCTGTAAGTCAGCAAAACAGTTAAAAATATCATCCAGGGAGAGAATTCAACTTGCATGCCAGTTCGCAAGTCTTCTGCTTTTTCCTTTCGGCCAAGCCACAGAACCAGGCTTGAAAAGAGCTTTAACGTGCCGATAAGATAGCAAGTACCGATAATTCCCAGCAGGGGAACCGTGAATGCCGAAACAAGGAGGGCGCCAAGTGCTGCCCCTAGAAAATCAAGAGTGTATAAATTTGCAGCGGTTTTTTCCAGGCCGTGGAAAGTGAGCCTGGCAGCCAGAGGAAACTGGGCCCCGACCATGAACCCAATGCATGTTGTCAGGAGTGGAAAGAGCAGGAGAGGCGCAGTTGCCTGTAAGAAGGAAGAATGAGATGCTTGCAGGAAGAGGAAAACTGGCACCAGCAGGAAGGCGAGCAGGCTGAAACCAATATCAAGGCTTAAAAAAAGATGTCGGGCTGGAAGCCTGCTACGGACTGACCAGAAGCCTCCCAGGGCCGTGCCGAGAAGAAAGGCTGTAATAATAATACCCAGCTGTTGGTAGACAAAGCCATATAAGACCTGGAATGCAAGAAGCAGGGCGATTTCCAGGCCCATGCCGCTGAAGCCGCTGAGAGACAGGGCTAACGGCGGCGCAGTGATAGGGGCTTGGGCTGTCAGTGCAAGAATAAGGACGATGAGGCCGCAGCCCATCATGATCGGCAGCAGCAGGCCTGCCTCGAACTTGCTGAGCCAGTAGTCGAGGAGCACGTAGTAACTTGCCGGCTTGAAATCCATGTTGAGGGCAGCGGGAACCGATACCATCTGCCGGGCTGCTGCAATCCGGTCAATGCTCAGGCGGGCCCGGAGGTATTCATCGTTGACATAGTGAGTGGTGATGTTTTTTGCTGCAAGTCTTTGGGCAATGTCATGCCCCAGCGGGCCAGTTGAGGCAATATAGAACTGGCGGCTGCCAGGCACCAGGAGGACATTGGGGAAAACTTCGTTCAGGGAGCGGAAGATTGTCGAGGAAAGAAGGCGGATTTCAGGGTTGGCGTAGTTTTCTGCACCGCTTAACCCGAAACTGAACACGCCGTTGCCCCGCATGGCCTTCCGTGCCTCCCGAAAGAACTCCAGCGTGTAGAATCTATTAATCTGCGCGGTGGCGGGATCTGCCAGGTCAACCAGGATGGCATCGTAGATCCCCTTTTTTGAACGGATGAACCGCCGGGCATCCATGGCGTGTGTTGCAACGCGCTGGTCGGAAGTCCCGGTGGCTAGTTCCTTCACCAGCCTGATCACCTCAGGGTCCAGTTCAACGTAGTCTACCTTTTTTACAGGATACTTCAGGACTTCGGATAAAGAGCCGTTTAATCCGCCTGAAACTAGGAGCACATGTTCTGGTGCAGGGTGCTGGGAGAGTCCGAAGTGGGTGCTTTCCTCCGCCGCAATGAGATTCTGGGTTGATCCTACGGGAATACCGTTCTCATACACCGTGAACTGACTTTCGGAACGGGTTACGGCAAGGTTGCCGTAGGGGGTTGATTCCTGAAAAAGGGGTTCCTGGCCCAGGAACTGAGCCTGCCCTGTTATTTTTTCAAGATCAAGAAGGGCAACCGGGAGAAGCGAAATTGCCAGGCCAGCAGCCACTGTTAAAACAGCCGCGCGTTTCCAGTGGGCGGCGCAAACAAGGACGGCTGCAGCGAGGTTAAGAACTAGGAGAAAGACCAGGGTCTGGAACGGGCTCAAGAGGTACACCAGCAGAAAGCTGAAAAGCAGGCCGCCGAGAATGTCCCCTGTCACGTCAAGAACGTAAATATCGCCTATCTGAAAGGCATCTTTTCGGTCCCCGCCAAGGCTTGAGAAAAGGGTCAGGAGAAAACCTGATATAAGACAGTAGGGAAGCAGAATGAAAAAAGAGGCAAGAAATGTTTCGTGAAGTCCCAGCATGAGGCCAGGCACAACGAATTGTTTCAGCAACCGGATCGCGCTCACCTGCAGGAAGGGAAGAATGGCAACAGCCAATTGCAGAACGACAAGCCAGCGTACCGGGTGCTTGAGCCTGATGGCAAAGCGGCCAAGATAGCTGCCGCAGCCCGTGAGAAGCAGCCAGTTCGCCAGAACCAGGCCGATAACCAGTTCGTTGCCTGCCAACACATTCATAAACTCCCTCAGGGTCACGAACTGAGTCATGAGTGAAGACATGCCCAAGCAGGTGACTGAAATGAATATGGCGCGTTGTCTGGCGGTCATCCCAGCGAGTCAGTTTAATTAGTTTCTTTGAATATCTCCTGGCGTAGAATACTCCAAAACCGAGGTAATGGAAAAGGGGATTGTCTCAATTGCTGCAAGTATAATTCTTGGTCTCGCTGTGAATGGACTTATGGGACACGGGTTCGATTTCCGATAAACCTTAAAGCTGGTGTTTAATCTGTTTCCCCTCATGTTAGGGAAAACCCATTAATACTTTTAATAATAGCCCTGAAGCTAGTACAATATAGTGGTACAAAACACTGGTACAAAAAGTGGTACATGTGTACCAGTTACCAAAAAACCGAGGCTAATGATTTCATTATGTCGATTGTGAAAAACCATTTCATGTGGGGTGTCGTTCAATATAGTTGTTTGGATGGCCCCTAAGTTATTTTGTCTGAGGTCGGATATTGACTTTCCCCTAAAGTTCGTACAATAAATCTTCTGGGGAGCGCTAAGAAGGCGTTGGGGAGTAATGCCAACAGAAATCCGTTTTTGTGCAAGTCTGGACTGCGGATTTATCATGCTGACACCATTGGTCTGGTTCTCGACGACATAAAGTTGTCATATGAATATGAAGGTGAATTGTCGGGGATATAACAGGCAGAGAAAAAATTGAATCACTGTATGGGCCAGCGGGATAGTCAGTCATAATCCATCCAGTGCCGGACGGCCGGATTATGCACGCCCCCGTTAGTAAATTTATTGCTAAACGGATACGGTATAATGCTGAATTGTGGGTGGACCAACAAATAGAGCTGCGATTTTACCTAACTGCTCTTGCAGATAACCGGTTGACTCGCTGGCAATCATATCATTTTCTGTTTCCCAGATAGTGATTGAAATAAATTTGCTGGTTTCCTGATCTGTTAGCAGATGCATATTCTTGAAACCTTTTTGTACTTTTGCCGCCGGAATGACGCTTTCCTTGTAAATATTTATTGCTTCCTCCTGCCTATTGAGCTTAACCTTCCCCAATACAACCCTGGCATGCATAGTTTTTCCTCCCAGCCCCAATTTTTCTCAAAGAAAAGCGTATAGGTCCAGATTCTGGATTATTTCACACATAAATCTCAGTGTCTGTTATAGTAACTTGATTGTTTCAAAAAGCCAAGCAGCTTGCCTTGTAAGTAACTTTTTCCCCTCTTTTGATGTTTCCATGTTCAGTGCAATATTGACAAAGCTATCTATACCTTTTTTTCAGCTGAATAGCTGCAACCGCAATAAAATTATTGCCCCCAGGCGGATTTGTTGATTGCACAAAAAGTATCCCCTACTTCCTCTTTCTGAGCAGACTGTTTTCTTCCCAGTTACCATCTACATCCGGACCATATATTAACCTGACGGTATTGCCGGGATTTGCCTGGTCCATGGGAATTCCGTCCCCATCCAGCAGCTCTGTCACGGCAAATGAAACAGCTTTTATATCCCTGCTGAGATATTCGACTGTTTCCCCCTTTCGCAAGGGGTTCCGCACTTCTACTGCAAGCCAGTTTTCACCCTCTGCTTTATTGCCAAAACCCTTGATCACACCAACAGGCACATACTCCTGGTCGGTGCGCGGTCTGTCGTAGAGCATATCCTCAGAGCCCGGCGGTCCGAAAATAAAATTCTCCGTATAGCCCCGTGTGCCGACTTTCACCAGCTCTTCCATGTAAACAGGCGGCAGCGCTAGACCCATGTTCTCTCTCAGGGTTTTTTCCATGTTTGCCGCTATATAATCAAGGGCGGCACGGTACACCCGCACAACCGAACCCACATAAAAGACGCTTTTCATCCTGCCCTCGATCTTAAGGCTGTCCACTCCAGTACTGATCAACTGCGGCAGCTTGTGCAGCAGGCACAGGTCCCTGGCATTAAATATATACGTTCCGTGCTCATCTTCTTCCACCGGGAAGTACTGGCCAGGCCTTTTCTCTTCCAGCAGAGCATAACGGTACCGGCAGGGATGGGCACACTCGCCCCGGTTGGCATCCCTGCCCGTAAAATAATAGCTGAGCAGGCACCTACCCGAATAGGAGATGCAAAGGGCGCCGTGCACGAATACTTCCACCTCTGTTTCCGGGGCCAGCCCTTTTCTGATCTCTGAGATCTCGGTCAGGCTCAGTTCCCGGGCCAGGTTGAGCCTTTTCACCCCCTGTGATTCCCAGAACCTGGCATTCTCCGGGTTTGTGACATTGGCCTGGGTGCTCAGGTGGAGCGGGACATCAGGAACGGTTTCCTGGGCCAGGTTGAGTATGCCGGGATCTGAAATGATGATACCGTCCACCCCGATAGCCTGGAGATAGCTCAGGTACCTTTCCAGGCCCTGCAGGTCTTGCTGGCGGGCAAGGATGTTGACCGTGACATAAAGCCTGACATTTCGGTCGTGGGCATATGTTACCGCCTCTCCCAGTTCCTTTTCTGAAAAATTGCCGGCATGCGCCCGAAGACTGAACCTGCGGCCGCCGCAGTAAACAGCGTCTGCACCGTAATGGATGGCTGTGACCATTTTTGCAAAACTGCCTGCCGGGGCCAGGAGTTCCGGGATTTTATATCCCGGGCCCCGGCTCTTTCCACTGTCTGCTTTTAGGGATTTTGGTGACATAATTCAAGGGGTCAAGGGGTCAAGGGGTCGAGGGGTCGAGGGGTCGAGGGAACCCACTATATAATAAATAAAGATATTTACACGAATTTTACTAGATTGCGGAGTACATTTGTAATGTTTCTTTATTTCTATACTTGCCTGTCAGGATAAATCATGGGTACATAGTATTCATGACCCGACAGGTTATTAAAAAACAACTGAATCCCGACAGGATGAACAATAAGCTCTCGGTCGGCGTTGCCATGAGCGGCGGCGTTGACAGCTCTGTCACGGCAAAACTCTTAAAAAACATGGGCCATGAGGTCCGGGGGTTTTTCATGGCCCTGGCCCAACCTGACCTGGACCAGCAGGTTGAACGGGTAACAAAAGTGGCTGCCTGCCTGGGAATCCCCTTGACAGTCGTTGACCTGGCAGATGAATTTGCTGAGAAGGTTCTTAACTACTTTACCCAAAGTTATATCATGGGCAAAACACCCAACCCCTGTATTATCTGCAATCCAAGGATCAAGTTCGGCAACCTGCTGGATAAAATACTTGCAGCAGGTTGCGATTGCATGGCTACAGGCCATTATGCCCGGATACTCCAGGACCAGAATGGCAGCTTTCATCTCTTACAGGGGCTTGACCCCAAAAAAGACCAGTCCTATTTCCTGCACCGCTTAACCCAGGAGCAGCTCGCCAGACTTCTTATGCCCCTTGGTGTGCAGACAAAAGAAAACGTTTACAAAATGGCGGCGGAACTGGGCATCGCCGGAGTGCACGGTGACGAGTCCCAGGATGTCTGCTTTTTGAAAGGCAGGGACCTCAACAGCTTTATAACCCAGTATTCCGGGAAGGGGTTAAAAGGGGGGTCGATTGTCACCCGGGATGGCAGGGAGGTTGGCAGACACCGGGGTATCCCCTGCTATACCGTAGGGCAGCGCAAAGGGCTGGGTATTCCCGATGCCACTCCTTACTATGTCCTGGCCCTTGATCCTGAGCGTAATGCAGTTATAGTCGGTAAGAAGGAAGACCTTTGGCAGCAGAAACTTTCAGCCGGGGAACTAAACTGGATTGCCGGGAAGGAGCCCGAGCTGCCCCGTGATTTTCTGGTCAAGATCCGCTACCGTCATGAAGGTGCGTTAGGCCGGGTGATGCCGGAGGAGAAAGGCCATTGCCTGGTACATTTTCAAAAGGAGCAGCTGGCCATAACTCCGGGACAGTTTGCAGTTTTTTATGACGGGGAAGAGGTATTTGGCGGCGGCATGATCCTTTAGTCTGTTTGTGCCCGGGCTTAATGCATTTATACCTATTGGGCTGCCAGAAACTCTTCCACCTCCTCCCTGGAGGGGATGCCCAGCCTCGCCCCTATTTTCATACAGCAGAGCGCACCGGCCGCACTTGCAAAGCGAAGGCTTGTGAGCCATTCCTTTTGCTGGGCCAGACATGCTGCCAGTGCTCCATGAAAAACATCGCCGGCTCCTGTTGTGTCAACTGCCTTGATCTTATATGCTTCCAGGCTTCCTGATCCTTTTTGGTTCTTCCAGACCAGCCCCCTCTCCCCTATAGTTATTATAACATTGGGTGCATAGGCACCCAGTGTTTCCAGGGCCTTAGTCTCGGTTGTTGCTCCGGTCAAGTCAAGCCCGAAACGTACTGAGCAGACGAGATAATCCACCAGGCCTGCCAGCTCTTCGGTGCCGCTGTGTATTGAACCTGCATCAAGGACTGTGATGATACCCCTTTGCCGGGCGGACTTGGCCAGAGCCGGTGAAATATATGGCTCGTGCCCGTCAAAAAGGATAACCTTTGTCTCAACTTTTGAAAAATCAACAGAGCCTTCAGCCAGAAAGCTTTCAGGCTTCCGGTAGTTGACCAGCGCCCTGCTCCCGTCCGGCTTGACCATTACCACCGACAGGGCTGATGAATGTTCGCCTCTGGCCACTAGACCTGTATAAACTCCAGCCTGCTGCATTTCATCAATGTGGGCGTTGCCGAATATATCATTGCCAAGATAGCCCACAAAGGCGGCCTGCAGACCGAGGCGGGCCACAGTTACAGCCCCGTTGGCAGCCGGTCCCCCGCCGCAGCCGGCAAATGATGTTGCCCGGATTTTTTCATCAGGCTGGGGATGGCGTTCCACGGAATAGACAAGATCATAGGTGGATGCCCCAACGCAGAGCACGTCAACAGGGTGTTCATGGTTCAGCAACATGTATTTTTCCAGTGATATATTTGGGTAAGATACTAATTTTCGGATACATTTTTTGGTTGCAGCTTTATAACAATTACTCTGCAGGTTCAAGTAAAGATATTGATTCCTGTAATTTTGCTGCCATATTATAAGCTGCTTGAGACTTGCTTTCACGCATGTTTTTCCGTATGGTATGGCCTCCATGAAAAAACAGGACAACAATACAAAAACCGTGGCTGTTGCAACCCTTGGCTGCAAGGTCAACCAGTGTGAATCAGCTGCATTTCAGTCATGTTTTGCAGAGAAGGGGTTTGCCCTTCTTCCGGTTGATTCGCCGGCAGATATCTATATTATCAACACCTGTGCAGTTACAGCAAAGGCCGCGGCCCAGTCAAGGCAGCTAATCCGCCGGGCGCAGCGCACCAATCCCGGGGCAAAGGTCGTGGTAACGGGTTGTTATGCCCAGATAGCCCCGCAGAGGATCAGGGAAATTGCTTCTGCTTCCGTTTCAATTGTCGGCAATAGTGATAAGCACCATATATTTAAAGCTGCTTTAACTGAAAGCCCCCCGGTGCAAACTTTCCAGCAAAACCGGCCTGAAGAATTTTTCCATGATATAGCGGCACAGAAAGATTTCTGCCAGCTGCCCGTCAAACGCTTTTCCGGGCGTACCAGGGCTTTTTTAAAAGTACAGGACGGGTGCAACAACTTCTGCTCATACTGCATTGTGCCCCATGCACGGGGCCGGAGCAGAAGCCTTGCCCAGGACATGGTATTGCACCAGGCCCTTCTCTATGCCGGAGCAGGCCACAGGGAAATAGTCATCACCGGCATTCATGTGGGGCATTACGGACTGGACCTGAAACCCGGCACCACTCTTCCTGGTCTGCTGAAAAAACTTTGCCCAGCAACTCCCGAAATACGCTACCGCCTCAGCTCTCTGGAGCCCTCTGAAATAAGCGAGGAACTGCTTGAGTTCATGCAGAGCGCGACAAACTTTACGCCTCACCTGCATATTCCCCTGCAGAGCGGATCAGATGCAATTCTGACAAAAATGCTCCGCCGCTACACCGTGGAAGAGTTCATTAATAAAATAAAACAAAGCAAAGAAATGCTTCCTTCTGCAGCTATCGGAGTCGATGTTCTCGTCGGTTTTCCAGGCGAGACGCAAGAGGATTTTATGCAAACATATGAACTCATTGCGAAACTACCCATTACCTACCTGCATGTCTTTCCCTATTCAAAAAGACCCGGAACTCCTGCAGCAAAAATGCCCGGTCAGGTTGCACCAAAAATCAAGGAAGAGAGAGTTGCGGATCTACGCAAATTAGATCATAAAAAAAGAAACGCTTTTTTCAGCAGCAGGATCGGCAAAGTGCATCCTGTCCTGGTTGAAACAGAAAAATCAGTTGACGGTTTGGCCAAAGGATTTACCGATAACTATATACCGGTCCGGTTCAAGGCGAAGTCCGATCTTGCCAACCGTGTAGTTTCGGTGAGACTTGAAAGAGTAAAGGAGCGGTTTGTTATCGGGAGACTTTTATAATTTAGTTACTTTCCAGTTTAAAAAGTTTGATTGATAAAAAAGGTAATGTGGTTTTAAAACCATTTCACCCAGCCGAACACCAAAGAAATGATCGGAGAAATAATAGCCATTGGCAATGAACTGACCTCAGGCAGAGTGCTCAATACAACCAGTGGTTTTGCCGCCGGCCTGCTTTTTGGGGCCGGTCACGAAATTATTTCCATGGTCACCATCGGTGACACCCCGGCCGAGATCAGCAAAACCCTCCTGCACGCTATCAAACGCTCCGATTTTATTATCGTGACAGGGGGACTGGGCGCCACAAGCGACGACCTGACAAGCGAAGTTGTGGGGCAGGCCCTGGGACGGCCTGCAGTTTTTTATCCTGAAATATTTGACAAGATAAAAGCACGACTTCCGGAAGAGGATGAGCAGGCTCTCAAAAACCTGCAAAAACTTGCCGTGTTGCCAAAAGGGGCTGAAACCCTAAACCCTGAAGCGAAGATGGCCGGATACCTTCTGGTGCACGATTCCAAACCCCTTTTTTTTCTTCCCGGCGTTCCCCATGAAATGCGGGAACTGCTTATTGACAGGGTCATCCCTCGACTTGGTAACTGGCAGGAAGGCGATGCTAAAAAGGTCAAACAGCAAGTGTATAAGGTCTTTGGCCTTGGCGAGACAGAAATCAACCGCCGCGTCGCCCATCTCGAGAAGGGGGAGAACGGCCGTGTCCGCATAGGTTATTATCCTGTATACCCTGAAGTACATCTCAGCCTTGTAGTCATAGACGAAGACCCGGGGGCAGTCAAAAACACATTCCAACACCTTGAGGATGAAGTCAAAAAAGAGTTGGGGGATTTCCTGTTCGGCACCGATGGCGATACTATGGCAAGTGTTATCGGAGACCTCCTGCAAAAGCAGGAAAAAAATCTGGCCACAGCGGAATCATGCTCAGGGGGACTGCTGGGACACAAGATCACTTCTGTGCCTGGAAGTTCCAATTATTTTAAAGGCGGAGTTATTGCCTACAGCAATGAGCTGAAGGAAAAATTTCTCGGGGTAGATACAGCTCTGCTTGCCGAGTATGGAGCGGTCAGTTCTGCAGTGGCAAAGGCTATGGCCCATGGCATCCGCACCAAAACCTCGGCAGATATTGGTTTGTCCGTAACCGGCATCGCCGGCCCCACGGGGGCCACCTTGGACAAACCCGTGGGCACAGTATTCATCGGCCTTTCCACCGCTGATATAACCATTGATATTCCCTGCCGCTTTTCCGGAGACCGCTGGCAGGTACAGGAGTTAACCGCTGTGACAACCCTTGATCTCGTCCGGCGCCTTCTTTTGGGAAAGAAGTTGTAACATTTGATATTATTAGACAAATAAAGACATCCGGTACACCGCATAAAATAACCGCCGCCTGGCGGCAAAATCTATTTTAAAGTTTTGACATATTTATTAGAGTGGATTGTTAACCGCACTGTTCCATGCGGCAAGATTCCTTAAAATATACAATATAATCAAATAATTAATTATTTCTTTTGACTCTCTACTTTTTCAACAAGGAGCAATCAGTATGGCTAGCCGTGAACAGAAAAGCAAAACCCTTGACAATGCCCTATACCAGATTGAAAAGCAGTTTGGTAAGGGCTCCATCATGCGGTTGGGATCCCATGAAGCCGAAGAAGTTCCGGCAATACCCACAGGCGCATTGAGTCTTGACATAGCGGTCGGCGTCGGCGGCATTCCGGTGGGCAGGGTGACAGAGATCTACGGCCCTGAATCATCTGGTAAAACGACCCTGGCCCTGCACATAATTGCCGAGGCTCAGAAACGAGGGGGAACCGCCGCCTTCATCGATGCCGAACATGCCCTGGATGTTTCCTATGCAGGCCGCCTCGGTGTTGATGTGGACGATCTGCTTGTTTCACAACCTGATTACGGGGAGCAGGCCCTTGAAATTGCAGAAGTTCTTATTCGCAGCAACGCGGTTGATGTTATTGTCATTGATTCGGTTGCCGCCCTTGTGCCCAGGGCGGAGATTGACGGCAATGTCGGTGATCAGCATGTCGGCCTGCAGGCCCGGCTCATGTCCCATGCCCTGCGAAAATTCACCGGTATTTTAAAGCGCAGCAACGCTGCCCTCGTGTTCATTAATCAGATCCGCATGAAAATCGGGGTTATGTTCGGCAATCCTGAGACCACTCCAGGCGGCAACGCCTTGAAATTCTATAGTTCTTTGCGGCTGGACATCCGGAAGATTGCTACCTTAAAGGACGGGCAGGAGGTTATCGGCAACCGCACCCGGGTGAAAGTGGTTAAAAATAAGGTTGCTCCGCCCTTTAAGATGGCCGAATTCGATATTATTTACGGTGAGGGCATCTCCAAGGTAGGTGACCTGCTGGATCTGGCCGCATCCCAGGATATCGTGGAAAAAAGCGGGGCCTGGTATTCCTATGGCGGAGAACGCATCGGCCAGGGCAGGGAAAATGCCAAGATATTCCTGAAGGAACACCCTGATATAACTGATGAAATTGCCCAGAAGGTCCGGATGGGCTTTGGCCTGCCTGCTGTGGGCAGTCAAAAAACAGAAGCCGGAAACAAGTAGAAGGTGATGGGCTCAGGGCCCAGGGCTGGAGTGTTGGAGTATTGGAGTGTTGGAATATTGGGTAAAAAATGTACTGGGACTTTCATAAACCATTACTCCAATACTCCAGTACTCCAGTTGTATAAACTTTAGTTACTTGTAACTTTAGTCACTTTAGTCACTCGGTTTTTTCCTCATAGCCGTTCGGATTCTTTACCTGCCAATTCCAGGTATCAACACACATCGCCTTTATATCCCTGGTTGCCTTCCAGGACAACTCCCTTTCAGCCCTTGACGGATCGGCATAGCAGCTGGCTATATCACCGGGCCTGCGGCCGACAATCCTATAGGGAATATTTTTGCCAGACGCTTCTGCAAAGGCATTTACCATTTCCAAAACCGAATAGCCTTTACCGCAGCCCAGGTTATAGGTGACCAGGCCTGGATTCGTGACAAGTTTTTCCAGCGCCCTTATGTGCCCGCCGGCTAAGTCCATTACATGGATATAGTCCCTTACCCCTGTCCCGTCAGGGGTGGGATAGTCATTGCCGAATATCTGCAGTTCAGGCAATTTGCCCACCGCCACCTGGGCGATATACGGTACCAGGTTATTCGGAATATCTCTCGGATCTTCACCGATCATGCCAGAAGGATGCGCCCCCACCGGGTTGAAATACCTGAGCAGTGCAATATTCATTGCGGGGTCTGCCTGATGCAGATCCCGCAGGATCTGCTCCAGCATAACCTTGCACCAACCGTAAGGATTGGAGGCTTTCAGGGGGAAATCCTCTGTAATGGGCAGTGAGGCCGGATCACCATAAACTGTTGCTGAAGAGCTGAAAACAAGGTTCCTGACCCCATACTTAGCCATGACCTCAAAAAGTACCAGGGAGCCTGTAAGGTTATTCGTATAATACTGCAAAGGTTTGGCAACGGATTCACCCACGGCCTTCAAACCGGCAAAATGAATAACCGCATCAACCTGTGTTTCCAGGAAAACTGCATCAAGATCGGCTCTGTCAAGGAGGTCAACCTTATGAAAGCGGGGTTTTCTACCGCTTATTCCAGCAACACGCCGAAGTGATTCTTCCCGGCTGTTAATGAGGCTGTCAACCACGATGACCTCATGGCCGGCCAGCAACAATTCCACGCAGGTATGGCTGCCTATATAGCCTGCTCCACCTGTAACAAGTATCCGCATAACTGTAGCTCTCTGTGAAAGTCGGATTGATAAAATATATTGTCCATATTAGATTTCAGAAAACTTAAAATAAGGGCTGCAAACCCGTAAATGCTCAATGTATGCTGATAGTAGTGCAATAAATACAGCAAGCTGCATTGATTTACGATAGCATCTTTGGCAAATCATAGCCAAGATTCTTTGAAATGAGTATATAGTTTTAATTGTTTACTGACAATCAAGCCTGAAAGGAGGAGATCATGCCCTACGTCAACATCCGGGTGGCCGGCAAACTGGACAAGCAGCAGAAAGAGGAAATATGCAGCGGCGTAACCGATATTATCGCCAAGGCAGCCAATAAACCCAAAGACTCAATACTTATCTTCATCGATGAGGAGCAGCACGAGAACATAGCTGTGGGCGGCAAACTCCTGCAGAAGCCCAAATAACGATTGCCGGATATGGCTGAGGACACACAGAAAAGAATCCAAAAGCTGCGGAAGCAGATCAACTTTCATGCGCACCGCTATTACGAGTTGGATAATCCGCTGATCGCTGACAGCGAATATGATCAGCTTTTCCGGCAACTCCTGGAACTGGAGGAGTTGCATCCTGAGCTCGTTACTCCGGATTCCCCCACACAAAGGGTTGGCGGCAAACCACTGGAGGAATTTAAGACCGTACGCCATACCCATCCCATGCTCTCCCTGGAAAATGCCTTCAACGAAAATGAACTGGTTGATTTTGAAGAGCGGCTGCAGCGGTTTCTAAAGTCCAAAATCAGCCTGTCCTACATGGCTGAACCAAAACTTGACGGCCTGGCAGTTGAACTTGTCTATGAAAAAGGAGTACTGACCATTGGCTCTACCAGGGGGGACGGCCGCACCGGAGAAGAGATCACCCAAAACCTTAAAACCATCCGCTCAATTCCTTTGCGGCTCGCTCTCCCAAAGAATATGAAACTCCCCGAAATCCTTGAAGTTCGCGGGGAAGCCTATCTTACGCTTGAAGGCTTCAAAACCCTGAACGAACAGCGGCTGGCAGCCGGAGAAACAATTTTTGCCAATCCCAGGAATGCTGCCGCTGGTTCCCTGCGGCAGCTGGATTCTCGGGTCACGGCGCAAAGACCGCTTGACTTTTTTGCCTATGGAGTAAGTGATACCGCACAAACCCCCTGCAGCAGCCAGGAAGAACTCCTGGACTATCTCAAGAAATTAGACTTCCGGATTAACCCGCTGACAAAATTCTGCGATGACATCGCCCAGGTCGTCGAACATTTTTCCCACCTGCAGGATATCCGGTCGACACTGCCATATGATATTGACGGCATGGTGGTCAAGGTCAACTCCTTTGAACTGCAGCAGCGGCTGGGCACTAAGGCAAGAAGCCCACGCTGGGCTATTGCCGCAAAATTTGCCGCAATCCAGGCCACAACTATCCTGCAGAAAGTAGAGTTCCAGGTGGGCCGCACCGGTGCCGTAACCCCTGTGGCCATCCTTGCCCCGGTTACTATCGGCGGTGTTGTAGTCAGCCGTGCGACCCTGCACAACGAGGGAGAGATCAGGCGCAAAGGTTTGAAAACAGGTGACCATGTGCTTGTCCAGAGGGCGGGTGATGTAATTCCGGAAATAGTCAAACCCATTGTGGAACAGAGAAACGGCAGTGAAACAACAATCCTGATGCCTCAAAACTGCCCGGTCTGCCAGCATCACCTCATTCTGCCGGAAAACGAAGCCATAACCCGCTGCCCCAACTCCCACTGCCCGGCCCAGAGGCTGAGGCTGCTTATCCATTACACCTCGAAAGCAGGAATGGATATTGAAGGACTTGGTAAAAAAGCAATGGAGCAGCTTTTCAATGAGAAACTGGTCCGGGATATACCGGACATCTATGGCCTGCAGGTTGCGGACCTTGCTGCTCTTGACGGATGGGCGGAAAAATCGGCCCGAAACGCGGTTGCGGCCATAAAGGCAAGCCGTGAAACCTCCCTGGCCAAACTCCTCAGCGGTCTCGGGATCCGATATGTCGGCGAGGAAGTTGCCGGGCTTCTTGATGAACACTATGGCGGCTCACTGGGAAACCTCATGCAGGCCGGCGAAGAGGAACTTCTTGATATTGAAGGGATCGGGCCGCAAACAGCGCAAAGCATAAAAGAATACTTCCATGGTCCCGATGTCAGGAACATGATGACACAGCTGATGGAATTCGGTTTTACCATTGTCTCCGCCCGCAAAAGAAGGAACGCGGGGGCAAAGTGGCATCCCAGGTCAGCAAAAAGGTAACCCATGTAGTTGTTGGGGACAAGCCGGGAAGCAAATTGAAAAAAGCCCAGGAACTGGGGTTGAATATTTTGACGGAGAAGAACTTTGCAGACCTGCTGGCAGGCAAATTCAGCAATAAAAATAATCAGCAGCTAAAAATATTTTAGGCTTGACAAATTGGACCAGGAAATGCGCCGTCTGACGAAAACATAAGGTTACAAACGCTATATATGTCAGCACATTGCTTCTTTTGATGCTGACAATCTTCAGGGCAGGATCAGAAATCCGGCCTTATAACTTGCCGCATGTATGGGGCAGGAGGACACTATGATTGAGGAAACAAAAAGAGTACATGTCATTGTTGAGGGCAGGGTGCAGGGCGTCTTTTTCAGGGCTTTCACCAGGGACGCAGCAGTAAATCTTGGTCTTTCCGGCTGGGTCAGGAACCAGCCCAACGGTTCGGTTGAGGCGATTGTTGAAGGAGAAAAAACCGCCGTGGAAAAAATGCTGCAATGGTTTTACCAGGGCTCGCCAAACTCAATTGTTGAAAAAGTACACACCACCGAAGAATCCCCGGCAGGCGACTCCAGCACCTTTGAAATCCATTATTACTAAGCTCCTGGGGCTTTCTTCCACAAAATCTGATGACATAATTTTTCCTGCCTCTTGAACTGTCAACCGTATCATTTCGATATAATTCCAAGCAATGGCAATGAATTAAAGCTTTTTCCTCCTGCCGCAGTAAAGCTTTGCCAGGCATCTTTGACAAATGTTGACAAGAGACCTCTACTGCTTTATAGAAAAGCGAATCATTTTAAAAGGAGGATTACTCTTATAATGAGTTATTCTGATACAACAAAACTCAAGAAAAGAAAAACAAGATCTAAAGTGGTAACCTTTCCAAGCACCCAGCGAATAACCTGTCCCGAATGCGGCAACAACAAAGAATTCCTAGAAGTATCGGATGGGGTTATTCTTACAACACGCTTTATCCAGCACAGTGACGGCAGTTTCAGCCAGGAGCTCGATGACTCCCAGGTCCTGGGCCAGGTAAAATTTTACTGTGGTGATTGCGGCGCCGACCTCACCCAGTTCCATAAACGCTTTCTGGAAATGCTCTTCTAGTTTTTAACAGTAATTTTTTGAGTTAATTGATTTTATCAGGAGACAAATGGCTTGAGCCGTGAGAGGGTGGTCATCAGAGATAACACCACTTTGCGGGCTCAATATAATTCTCTGCGCCGGGGTGATGTTATCATTGGGCGATTGCGCCTGAGAGAATCCGAAGAATCCTTACTGCTTGACCTGCAGGAACGGGGCGTACACCTCATTCCTTCAGGCCTTTCCCAGCTTGCCAGCCGCTCTAAAACTCTGCAGGCAGCCCTTTTTGCCCCCTTTATGCTGCCACTGACGCGGACCATCCACAGCCAGCATGACCTGATTGAAGCAATTTCAGACTACCATAAAAACTCCATCACCGTTGTGGTCACCAAGCTTGACCGCAGAAATGCAGGTATGGGAGTGCATCTCTGGCAGTCCGTCGAAGATGTCTTTAGCCATGCTTCCCTGGGCAACATACCTTTTCCCTTTGTCCTGCAGCCCTTTGAGCCTGATTGCCGCGACATCAGGGTTGTTTTTATCGACGACTACATTGAAGCTTATCAGCGTTATAGCCCGCATAATTTTCGGAACAACCTGCATCATGGGGGTCAAAGCAAGCCCTGGGAGCTTTCCCAGGAACAGATCAGTCTCTGCAGGCGGGTAATGGAACGTGGCAGGTTCCCCTATGGACACATCGATCTTGTTGTGATGAAAGAAGAAATATCCCATCTGGGGGAAATAAATCTCAGAGGAGGCATACGGGGAGCAGTGATCACTCCTGAGGAATACCAGCTGAGGGTGGATGCTGTTCACCAGAAGCTGCTGGCCGACTACCTGGAATGATTATTATCGTGGCTGACAAAAAAAAGGGAAGGCATAGCCTTCCCTTTTTCTAACTGTTGCAAAAACAAATCATACACAACCGGTCGGCTTTGGCAGACCAGCCATTTTACAGGCTCCCTTGCCTGGTCCTGAGGGGAAGAGCTCGTAAATTCTCTTCAACGGGAAGCCGGTGGTTTTTGAAAGAATACGAACCATGGGAGCAATACCATTTTTCTTGTAGTACTCCTGCAGGGCATCAATAACTTTCTGATGCTCTTCGGTCATCTCGCTGATACCTTCGATTCCCTTGACATAGTCAACCCAGTTCTCATCCCAGTCTTCCATGCCTTTGGACAAGAAGCCATCCTCATCCACGTCGTACGATTTGCCATTATGCTCGATACTTGCCATCTTGGTTTTCCTCCTTGGTTTCAGTCTAGTATATTGTTGATTGTTCCAGTCTCTGCCGAAGTTTCAAATCAAATAATGAATAGTCCTTCATAATATAGCGTCTATTCTTTGTCAAGTAATCATTAACATTTTTTTCATCGCTTAGAACGGTCGGAGTATAAGAAAAAAACATTTATCATTAGCCCTATCATATGGAACGATTTTTCCCCATATTTTTTTGACTCAGACCTAAAATATTTTA
>Ga0111162_1004_pt1 | contig 26085 bp, 25 predicted proteins | sample DeeMarSeWOR28_12_FD_80263 | JGI IMG/M metagenome (GOLD analysis project Ga0111162, IMG submission 80263) | Nitrospira bacterium SG8_35_1 | reverse complement strand
ATCGGTTCTGACTCTTCAATTGATTATGCTGAGGAAAGGGCAGGCGACGTGAAACATTCAAAGGCCGATGTCTCTTATTTACTTTCGACAGGCTTTATGCCTCAATGTCATTTTGAAGAAGGGCTGGAAGAAACGATAGAGTTCTTTAAGAGTAAAAAATGAAGTCTGATCATCTTTCAATCTGCAGGGTATGCTTTTCTTCTCTGAGATTTTCTAAGCCTTATATAGCGTTGCGGCCTTCAAGGGCCTTTGACAGTGTCACTTCATCGGCAAATTCAATGTAATTCAATGTCCCCGCCAATGGGAAGTCCGTATGCTATGCGGGATATCTTTACTCCCAGGGGCTTCAACTCTCTTGCAATGTACTGGGCAGTGGTCTCCCCCTTTGTATTCGGGTTTGTCGCAAGAATCACTTCTGCAATATTGTTCTGCCGAACTCTATCAACAAGCTCATTGATCTTCAGCCGATCAGGGGTAATACCATCAATGGGTGAGAGTGCACCGAGGAGGACATGATAATGCCCATTGTATATTTTTGTGTTTTCAATGACGATCAGATTGCTCGGCTCTTCAACAACGCAGATTTTTTCGCTGTTCCTGCGCGGATCTCGGCATATTGAGCAGACCTCGTCTTCTGTTATGTTAAAACACTGTCTGCAGAACCGTGCCTTCTCCTTGATGGTGATAATGGCCTTTGCCATGGAAAGAGCATCTCCCTCAGGCATGCCCATGATAAAGAAGGCAAGCCGCTGAGCTGTTTTTTTTCCAATACCGGGGAGCCTTGTCAGCTCGTTGATCAGGTTTTCAACAACATTGACGCTCATTTATCCGAATATATTCCCCATTCCGGGAATGTTCATCCCCCCTGTTACCTTTCCCATATCTTCTGATACCATCTGCTGTGCCCTCCGAAGCGCCTCATTTACTGCTGCGACAACGAGGTCCTGAAGCATATCAATGTCATCAGGATTGACAACATCTTTCTCGATCTTGAGGGACAGTATTTCCATGGCGCCATTTGCAACGGCGACAACCATGCCGCCTCCCGCTGATGCCTCAACAGTCTTCTTTTTGGATTCCTCCTGTATTTTGCCCATCTCCGCCTGCATCTTTTGCGCCTGTTTCATCAGGTCGCCGATCATTTTCTTTGACATGCTAACCTCCTGTTTCGTCCTGATCTGTTTTATTTTCCTGAATCTCTTCCTCGAGGGATTTTACCGTTACCATTGAGCCATTGAACATCTTGATTGCGTCCTGTACAATTGGCTCTGCAAAGACCAGGTCTTTGATTTCCTTCTTGTTTTTCCCGTTCTTTTCTTTGGGAAGGGCTTTTATTTTCAGCCGCATTGTCTGACCGCTTATCCTGGCAAGAGCAGATTCAATAACCGGGGAGTCCCCCCTGATCGCTTCAGCGAGAAAAGACATTCCGCCATTAAAGCCGATTGAAAGCTCATTTTTCTTCAAGCTGATAACTCTGGCTTCCAGGAGTTTGCATGACAGCAAATGGTTTTCAGCATCAATGGTATTCACAACTTTTTTCCAGAGGGTGTCCTTGTCAGGCAGAACCGCCGGTTCCCTGTTGTCAGCGACGACGGGGGGAGCTGTTTTTTTTTCTCTATGCCCTGCAGAAGGGTTACTGGAAGTTTCTTTTGCAGCAGGCCGCATCGTTGAAGAATCAGTCTCTCCAAGATGCATCAGTATTGAATCAATGGAGGTCATACCTTTGACAAAGGATGTCCTCAGGAGTCCCAGTTCGAGCGTATATCGCGGATTGATGGCATTTCTGACTTCTCCCTCAAGCCTCAGGAGTTCAGTGAGCAGTAATGTAAGCTGCTCTATACTTACGGATTCTGTTTGCCGGCGTAATATCTGTACATCATCCTCTGAGAACTCCAGCAGTTTGTCAGCCTCTTCTGTAACTTTCACGACAGCCAGATTACGGAAATGCTCAACCAGTTCCTTTGTTAACTGCCTGAGATCGCTTCCCCTGTCAGTCAAGTCCTTAATAATTGCAAGCGTGTTTGCTATATCACCCTTGAGAATGGTTTCAGAAAGGTTTGCAATAACCTCTGTTTCAGGCAGTCCGAGGAGGCTGTGCAGCTCTTTTTCATCTATATGATCGCTGAATGATGAAGCCTGGTCCAGAAGTGTCAGTGAATCCCGCATGCTGCCGTCAGCTGCCCGTGCTATCATGTCAAGGGCAGAGTCGTCTATATTTATCTGCTCAGTATCTGTGATTTTTTTCAGATGTTCCCTGATCTGCGTTCTGGAGATGCGCCGGAAAGAATGATGCTGGCATCTGGACAATATGGTTGCCGGAATTTTCTTTGGTTCAGTGGTGGCGAATATAAAAATTACATGGGGCGGTGGCTCTTCAAGGGTCTTGAGGAGGGCATTAAAGGCGGCTGTGCTTAACATATGAACTTCGTCAATAATATATATCTTGTATTTACCGCCTGATGGTGCATACTTCACTGCTTCGCGAAGCTCCCGCACAGCATCAACACTGGTATTGGAGGCACCGTCAATCTCAAAGACATCTACAGAGGAGCCCTCTGTAATGGCTCGGCAGCTCTGGCATGTGCCGCAGGGTTCAGCTTCTGTTCTTGTCTGGCAGTTGAGCGCCTTGGCAAGGATCCGTGCAGTTGAGGTCTTTCCCACGCCCCTTGGTCCTGAAAAGAGATAGGCATGAACGATCTTTTCACTGGATATGGCGTTCTGCAACGTCTTGACCAGAGTTTCCTGACCAATGAGATCATCAAAGCCCCGGGGGCGCCATTTTCGTGCAAGGACAATATAGCTCATAAAGAAAATTAAAATCTAAAAATAAAAATGTAAAACTATTGAGTAAATGCTTTTTCCTGAAAAAAAGAATTTCTTGTTTTTGATATGTTATCTTTCATTTTTGATGTAATAATCAGCCAGGCCATCAGGTAATCCTGCGGCACACAGGGTAACTGCTTACCGTTGCTTCCTTCCGGACCTGGCGGAGTTTACAGCACACTGTTGCACAGGGCCCAAAGGCCTGACTGAATGAGAGACAGATTCCAGGGAGTAGATGTCCACACCCGATAGTGAAATTATAACATTATTTGATAGTTCCTCTGACACCCGGCAACTGACAGCTGTTCTTCTGGCGGAGCCATGTGCATACAGTACATGGCGGAGAGGGAGGGAGTCGAACCCTCGAGACGCTATGAACGTCTACACGATTTCCAGTCGTGCTCCTTCGGCCACTCGGACACCTCTCCGGAAAGTCAGGGTTTACAGTGAAGTGTTAAGAGTTTTACATCTGCATCTTCACCAAGGTTATTACTTTATACTTTTAACAGCCCAACTTTCAACCAAGTGATTTATTATCTGTTTTTTGACCTTTCACGTCACACTCATAACTGAATACATGGCGGAGAGGCAGGGATTTGAACCCTGGGTACCTTTCGGCACAACGGTTTTTCCGCCTCAGGCGGACCCGCCGAGGCGGGCGAGACCAAACAGTCCAAAAATGGCGGAGAGGCAGGGATTCGAACCCTGGGTACCTTTCGGCACAACGGTTTTCGAGACCGCCCCGTTCAACCACTCCGGCACCTCTCCATTTATATAAGTTTACTCCTTAACCAATCTCGACCAGTACCACTTTTAAAATAAAGTTCTCTTTTTCTGGCTTCCGAATAATTTGAAAAGTTTTCTGAATAAATCAACGTGACCGGTCTGCGCCCCTTTGTTGTTTTTACCCTGCCTTTTTTGTGTGCCTCTAATCTTGTGGTTAAGTTTCGTGTAGAGCCTACATATAATTTATCGTCAGCACATTTCAGCACGTATACAAAACCTTGTTCCATGATTAATAAAGAGACGGTTTTTCCGCCTCAGGCGGACCCGCCGAGGCGGGCGAGACCGCCCCGTTCAACCACTCCGGCACCTCTCCACACTATCTCCTGTTACCTTCGCATCTTAAAGAACTTTTTTAATATTTCTCCACACTCATGCTCAAGCACCCCGGATACCACTCTGACTTCATGATTCAGCGCAGTGTGAGTGAGCAGCTGATATTGACTGTGAACAGCGCCAAATCTGATGTCCCTGCATCCGTAGACAAGCCTGCCGAGTCTGGCATTGACCATGGCGCCGGCACACATCACACAGGGCTCCTTTGTGACATACAGAGTTGCATTCATGAGGCGCCAGCTGTTCAGGGCCAGAGCCCCCTCCCTGATGGCGATCAGCTCAGCATGTGCTGTTGGATCATTTGAGGCCTCTTTACTGTTACGGGCCGATGCAATTACCTGATTGTCCAGGACAAGACAGGCTCCGACCGGTACTTCATCTTCCCGGGACGCTGCTTCCGCCTCTTCAAGGGCACAACGCATAAAGTATTCATCGCCCCTGGTCATGATGCGCCCGGTTTTTTTTCAGGAAAACAGACAGGGCAGTACAGTTCGCCATAATCAAGGCTGCATATGTGACCGCACTCCGCACAACAGATGCACTGATCTTCCGGTTTATCACAAATTTCGCATATCCCTGTTTTGTTATTCATAGGCTTGCCGAGGAAAGACAGTATCAGAATAACCCACTCCGGAAGTGCAAATCAAGATTACCTTTTCTATTGTATATGGATATGGGTTTTGCTATATTACTATGGTTGTAGAACTTGGATATTAATTGTGTTACAATGGTGCGTAACTGAAAGGCAAGGAGCAGTTTTTTGGCAAAGACCGTTGCGGTCAGTTTTGAAGAAGACAGCGTAAAAATTGTACATGCCTTCCTCAGGGGGAACACTCTCTCCGTTGACAGTACATCAGTCATCTCTGATACCGAATTTGAAAACTATCTGCAGAAAGAAAAAGCGACAGACTTTATCGTAACCTGCGAATTTAAGGAATCCTATCATGACCTGCTCACTGTTCCCAATCTCAAACCTGCCTATCTGAAAAGGGTCATTGAGTCGGAAATCAAAAAAAACGTTCGTGCCAAGGAGCTCTCTTTTGTTTATAACCCCTTGGGGGAACAGGTTGTCGACAACAAAAAGGTCCTTGAAGTTTTCTATTATGCAGTGCAGACAGAAGAGATTCAGGAACTGGCTGACAGATTTTACCGAAAGGGAAAAGTCATCAAGGCAATTTATCCATCGGTGTATTCCGCGGCTACCTTCATTGCCTCTGAAGCTTCCGGTGAAGCAAATCTTGGCATTATCGGTGCAGGCAAGGCACGGCTCGCATTTTTTACAAAGGCGGATGGCATTCACTTTATCAGGGACTATGAATCTCTGGAACCGGAACTGTCAGACTTCGATGTTCAGAATATCAATATGACCATCAGCTATTGCCTGCAGACTATCAGGGTGAACGCCGCAGCGGTCTTCCTCATGGGAAGTCTTTCACAATCGGGTACTATCAGTGCGCTTCCATCAGCACCGATAGCTTCCCTGTGCAAACCGGAGAGGATCAGATGCCAGAGGAAAGAGTTTAATGACTTCATGCTCCCCATGGCATCATATTACGTCGCAAAATCTGCCAACATCCTGAGCCAGGATTATAAAAATATCAATCTGGCCAAGACGTATATGGCCTATGCTTCAAAGGTCTTTCTCGCACTTGCGGTAATATTTTTAGCGCTCCTGGTTTTTGAATTCCAGTCTATTGCCGGCAAGAAAGAGGAGATGTCAAGGTTCAGAAAAGATGTTGAGATTACGGAAAAGATATACAACTCCTATCTCGAAAAGGAAGAGCAAATGAGACAGTATCGTCCTGTTGTGGACCTCCTGAACAGACCGGCACCTGAAATTCAGGAGCTGATGATGATTCTTGGAGAAGAAAGTAATCGCGCAATGAAGTTCAGGTCCCTTGAAATACAGTCAAAGGACAAACAATCCTATGCAATTACGATACATGGAGACAGCCTTCCCGGCAGCTTTTCCTCCATGCAGGCGGCATTAAAGAATCTCACAGATTCTCTCAGTGCACGGGAGAATTTTGATATAGAGGATTCTTTTCTGGACATGACATCCGGGACGTTTAAAATTGATATGCTTTTTAAGAGTCTGGAATGATCTATTTTCCCTATTTGAAGAAGAGCTTTCCTCTCTACACTCTAAGCGGAGTAATTCTGGCCTGTGCCATATTTGCCCTCTCAATGGCCCGTCAATACAACGATCATCTGTCACAGGCCCTGAGTGATCTGCAGGGCCTGAATATCAAGATTGTAAAAATAAAAGAAGAAATAAGGGAAATAGACACTGTCCTGGGAAAAATTCGCGACAGTTATCAGATAGATCTGAAGAATACCGATCACGACGCTCTCATGTTTCAGTCCCTTGATAAACTCAAGTCCCGTTTCAGTGATGCGACGATACGAATTGGCAAGTTCGATAAATCAGGAGGCAGCAGAAAGCTTCCTCTGGAAATCAGGGCGCCCATGAAGGATTATTCCATGATCCTTGACTATGTGGGGTACATAGAATCATTCAGAATACCTGCTGTTGAGATTGATCAGGTATCGATATCCCGGGAAGAAGCAGGAGGGATTGTATTTTACATCAAGGGAGCTTTTGTTATGCCTGATTTGGGAAATCCGGCGCAGGAAGAGCCGGCCTATGGATAAAAAGACACAGGTATTATTAGCCCTGCCTCTTGCACTTATTGTGCTGCTTTTGTTTGTGGCAGACTCTATCCCCTTTGGCAGGAGTATCTCTTACGCAGAGAGAGGTATTCTGGATTTCAGGGAAACTGGTATCGAATTAAAAGAGAAGCGTCCAGTCATGAGCAGTAGACATGTAAGGGGACCCTTTGATTTCAGCATCCGGGACAGTACCGATGAGGGCCCTGAGGAAGATGATTTAGATTCCCGTATGGACTATAATGATATGAGCCTCTCTCTTATAGTGGTAACAGGGCAGGAGAAGATGGCAATTATCGGCGGTATGCTTGTCAGGGAGGGGGACTTCATCGACGACGTGAAAATAGAAAGAATAGAGAAGAACAGGGTTTTGATCAGGGATAAAACCTCAAAATGGCTCTATCCGAGGGAAATACAATGAAAAAAATACTGTCACTTATTATTGTTGTCCTCTTCACTGCCTGCACGCATATACAGAAGGCTTCTGTGACAGAAGACAGCAGTAATTATGTCAGCAACGAGATCAAGGCTGCTGCTGCCCTTCAGAGTACGAGAGAGATAAACAGTCACTCAGCAGAGATGCCAGACTTTGTCCCGATGAGAGAGGGCAGTTCCCCGTTAAACACAAAGACAATCTCAATTACTGCACGGAACACGCCTCTGCGGGATGTGCTCTATACAATTGCTGAAACAGCGGACCTGAACATTGTTCTTGAACGGAATGTTGAGCCTGAGCTGCCGATTACCATGACATTAAACAATATAGGCATTGAAGATGCTCTGAATATTATTTTCAATTCAGTGGATTATTTTTATACGGTGAAAGAGAACATCCTTGTTGTAAAAGCCATGGATACCAGAATCTATGAACTGGGACAGCCAAACGTTATACAGGAGTACAGTATAGATGTAGGTGGAAATATCATCAGCGGTACTTCGACGGGAGAGCAAAGCAATACATCGTTGAGTGGTGATGTCTCCATTAAATCAAAAGGCGATACAGCGTCTTATCAATTCTGGGATGCCATGCAGAGTACTCTGGAGACATTGCTCACTGTTGAAGACGATGGAGAGAATAAAGGACAAAAGGCGAACTTTATCGTGAACCGTATGGCAGGAACGATTATGGTAACGGCGACAAAGAAGGACCTGGAAAAAGTAGAGAGCTATATTGGTAAGTTAAAGAAAGTCCTCAACAGGCAGGTGCTCATCGATGCCCGGATTGTTGAGGTCCAGCTCACATCAGGATTGAAATACGGTATTGACTGGGAAGCGGTGAACAGCTGGTTTGGTGTCGGCACCACTACATTTGGTACCACAAATTTTTCTGCAGTCGTCGATTCAACAAGTCCCCGTTTTAATTTTAGTATTACAAATAATGATAATCTTAGTCTCGTGCTTCAGGCATTGCAGGAGCAGGGAGATGTGAGCACGCTCTCAAATCCGAGGGTTCAGATTATGAACGGTCAGACGACCCTGCTCAGTGTGGGAAGGAACGTGAGTTTTATATCCAGGGTGGAATCAACGACAGCCACATCAGAGGGGTCTGCCGCGGTTACCTCTTTTACGGTTGATACCAGCAGTATTTTATCAGGAATTATGTTCGGAATTGTGCCATATATCAACGGCGACGGTGAGATAGCCTTGACTATCACACCTATCATTACGGACCTTATCAACCTTGATGAGCAAGTCATTGGTTCCGGAGGAAATGCAGTGGAGATAAAACTGCCTACCGTTGACCTGCGGGAAATGACGACAACAGTCAAGGTGATGGATGGACAGATGGTAATCATCGGGGGGCTCATCACCAGAAAGGAAAACCTGCAGGAAGACAAGGTCCCCTTACTGAGTGATATACCTGTACTTGGTGATGCCTTTAAGCGTTACGATAAATCAAATGAAACCAAGGAACTGGTGATCATGCTTATACCACGGCTTATCAGCTGAAGGGTGCATAATTCACTATACCAGGGGACTGGACTGAATGAAATTAGGCGAAGTATTAATAGAGAAGAATCTGTTGACAGAGGACAGGCTTATGCTTGCCCTCTCCCACCAGAAAGTAACCAGCAGCCTGCTGGGAGAAACACTTGTCAAGCTTGGATTTGTCTCCTCCAGTGAAATTGCAAGAACTCTGGCTGAACAGGCCTCTATCCCCTTTATCAATATTACGGAATACACTGTTTCTGAAGAGGCTATCAGGCTTATTCCCAAGGAGATTGCCGAGAAGACAGGGTTCATTCCTCTCCGGATGATTGACAATTCAATTGAGATTGGAATAACCAACCCATCCAACATCCATGCAATAGATACGGTGGCCAAGATTACCGGGAAGCAGCCAAAGGTGTTTATGATCGATAATACGGGTTTTCATGAGACTCTTGAGCGGGCCTATTTCTTCCTTGAAAATCCCATACAGCAGCACATTCATGAAGCAATAGACGAAATCAAGTCATCTTCATCACCGGCTGCTCAAACGATAGCGGATCTGGCCCAGAACCTCATTATGGAGGGTATCAGGAGAAAGGCAACAGATGTCCATATCAGTCCTGCTTCGGATACGATAAACGTCTTTTATCGTGTTGACGGTGTACTCCAGTATGGGTTCTGTATTCCAAAGGCTGCTCATAACGGGATTGTATCGAGGATAAAAGTGCAGGCCATGCTTGATATTTCTGAACAGAGGCTCCCGCAGGACGGGTCTTTCTCCATCACCTTTCTTAACACAAAGTATGAGATGAGGCTTTCCACGACTCCTACAATCTATGGCGAAAACATTGTCATACGGGTGCTTGCCGGCACAGGGGAGATCCTCAGGATTGACAGTCTTGGTTTTGATGGAGAGAACACGGGGCGTCTGCGGACACTTTTTCATAAACCCTACGGGATCATACTGATCACCGGTCCCACGGGGAGCGGGAAGACAACAACTCTCTATGCCGCTTTAAGAGAAGTAAATCTTACAGAGCGAAATGTATTGACGGTAGAAGATCCTGTTGAATACAAGCTCAGTTTCGTTAAGCAGACGTCTGTCAACCTTAAAACCGGTTATGACTTTGCGATGGCAGGAAGAAATTTTATGAGGCAGGACCCTGACGTCATGCTTCTTGGAGAGATACGGGATGAAGAAACAGCACGGATTGCTGTGCGGGCTTCCATAACCGGACATCTCGTTCTCTCAACGCTGCATACCAATGATGCAGTAACATCGGTCCCCAGGCTGCTGGACTTTCACATAGATCGTTTTATGCTTTCTTCATCACTTCTTGCAGTTGTGGCCCAGCGACTGGTAAGGAAACTGTGCAGTCACTGCAAGGAGGAATACGATGTAACTGAGGAGGAACTGAAGGCCCTGGGTATTTATGGGAACGGTGTCTCCGATAGACATGACCTGAACATTGAGAAGGCCAGCAGGGTAAAGGGCTGCAGTATGTGCAACCAGACCGGTTACCTGGGGCGGACAGTTGTCGGTGAGATTATGGTTGTCAACGATGAGATCAGGGAGCTTGTCTCTGAAGGGGGATCACTGAACAGGATTAAAGAGGCTGCACTGAACAATGGAATGGTTCCTGTAAAGGTTTCCGGTATCAGGAAAGTGCAGGAACATATTACCAGTATAGATGAAGTCTTACGGGTAATTGATTAATGCCGTTCTTTGCTTACAAGGCAGTGAATAATGACGGACGGGTAATCAGGGGCACAGTAGAAAAACCCGATATTGATCTTGCCTACGACAACGTCACATCCTCAGGACTCCATGTCCTCACTATTCAGGAATCAAGCAGTGTCCTCGATTTTTATACCAGGAGATTGAGGATATGGAGTGTCAAGAGACCTGAAATCATTGAGTTTGCCAAAAACCTTTCTGTCATGGTCCGCTCTGGCATGCCTCTTATGACCTCAATTTCCGACATGGCAGAGTCAGTGGACAATAGGAAATTTGCTGAAAGGCTGCATGACATAAAAAGGACGGTGGAGTTGGGTTCATCATTCTCATCAGCACTGGGCAATCATAATGATATTTTCCCCGAGATCTTCATAAATCTCATTGCCGTTGGAGAAGAAACAGGACGCCTTGATGAGAGCCTTTCAGACATAGCTCTCCACCTTCAGAGGATGGAGGACCTTAAAAGCGCAATTACCAGGGCACTGATGTATCCTGTGTTCGCCCTCGTCGGGACGCTGGGGGCGCTGTTATTCTGGCTTATTTATGTGCTTCCCAAGATGAGCGCCCTTTTCACCTCTATGGACGTTGAACTCCCGGCAATAACACAGAATCTGATCCTGGCAAGTAATTTCAGCAAAAATTACTGGTATATCTATATCCTGCTTCCCCTGTTCTTTTATATCATTCTGGTTCTGCTGTCAAAAAAGGAGGCTACAAAGTACTATATAGATTCTGCAAAGCTGAAACTTCCTGTTATCCGGCTGATTGTGCACAATAAACTCCTGGCGCTTTTTGCCGAGCAGTTAAGAATATTGATGTCAGCAGGAGTCACAATTGACAGGTCTTTGGACATAATGATAAATGTTATTGACAACGTTGTCTTCAAAAGAGCATTGTTAGATACACGGGAAAAGATCATGCTGGGAAGTATGGTGAGCGAGGCCCTGAAAGGCCACAGGGGGCTTTTCCCCAATATGGTAATGAGGATGATTGCCATTGGAGAGTCTACGGGGGATCTGAATGAGCAGCTGAATTATCTGTCCGAGTATTTTCTTGACAAGCTGGACGACATCTCCAATAAACTGGGTAAAATGATTGAACCACTGGTCATCCTTGTGATAGGCGGAATGTTTATGATAATTATTCTGGGGCTTCTGTCCCCGATCTATGATCTCATTTCGGGAATAGGCAGCTAATATGGATTTTCTGAAATTCTTTGGATTAAATGAAGACCCCTTTAAACTGACTCCTGATCCGAGTTACTTTTATCCTTCCGCCAGTCACAATGAAGGTCTTCTGTTGATGGAGTACTCTATTGACCAGAGGGAAGGATTTCTTCTGGTCATCGGTGATCCAGGGACGGGAAAGACCACACTGCTGAAAGTATTTCTTGAAAAATGGAAGGACAGGGCTGAGACGGCAATAGTCCTGACGCCACGTCTGTCCCCGGAAGAATTTCTGTTTGCTGTAGCTGAGGACTTCAATATTAATCTGGACAATAAAAACAAGAATGAGATTATCCGGGCCCTCAGAGACTTTATGACAAAAAAATCTTCTGAAGGCAAGAGGGTCATTATTATCGTTGACGAGGCCCAGAACCTGCCTGATGAAACCCTGGAGGAACTCCGGCTTTTATCCAACCTTGAGACAGACAAGGCAAAGCTGCTTCAGATCATGCTTATCGGCCAGCCTGAACTTGAAGCAAAACTGCAGACACAGGGGTTGAGGCAGTTAAATCAGAGGATTATAACAAGGGTGCACCTCTGCCATTTCTCAGAGGAAGAAACACTGGATTACATAAAGTATCGCGCCATAAAGGCAGGCAAGGAAAATCTCCAGATACACAGGAAGGCGGCCAGAGGTGCCTATCAACTTTCAAATGGGGTTCCCCGATTGATTAACATGCTTGTCTCACGGGCATTGATGGCGGCCTATATTGAGGAGAGCAACCGTATTCTTCCCCGGCATATTGACCACGCTGTAAAAAGCCTCAATCATAGTGAGCTTGTGAGAGGAAAAAACCACTGGATTATGCCTGTGGCAGCGGGGATTGCAGCAGCGATGATAGCCATTTTCTCCTATTTTTATTTTTCAGGAACACTCTCAACGGAACCAGGGCATGAACAGAAAACAGCTCCTGTCAGGCAGGAAGCTCATACACAAATGAAAACGCTGAGTTACGAAGGAGAGCAGGCTCGTGCTGACGTGAGGAAGAGCGCTCGTCTGTTGAATGATAAAGAAAACAAGAAAAATATAACTGCAAATACAATGGAAACAATAGAACCTTTGCCGCCGGAGCCGGCTTCCCAGCCAGAGCAGGAATCTATTGTTGCCAGTGCAGACGAACAACATGCAGTCGATGGAAACTCTTCCTTTCGATTTGTTTCTGTTAATGTTGATGTTGCCATTGTGCGAACAAATCCTTCCATAACAGCACATGTGGTTGGCTGGTCAGCCAAAGGGAGTCAGCTCCTCGTCCTCGATGAATTAAAGGATGAAAGGAATATCACGTGGTATCAGATAACCCATCAGGGAGAGAAGCGATGGATATCCGGGGAAGTTGTAGATCTTGTCAGTCTGAATATGACCAGCTATAACTGATACTGCTTATTATCTGCTCTGCAGGATTATGGCCCTCTGCCTGGCTTCGGTCCGTGTTTTTTTATCAAAGGACTCGAGGAGGGCTATCTGTTTGTAGAGGTCGATTGCCTCTCCTGTCTTTTCCTGTTTTTCATAGACCCTTGCCAGCCCTGTATAGCCTGATTTTTCTCCAAGATTCATCAGGAGACTGAAATAATGTGCTGCCTGTTCATAGCGGTTCTGCCTCTCATTGAGCACTGCCAGGTTAAGCAGTACCGAACTGTTTTCAGGCGCCATGGAATAGGCTTTTTGAAAGGTCATTTCTGCTGCATCTCTTTGATCAGATTTTGCCTGTGCAATTCCGAGGTTGACGAGGGCAGGGACATAGGTGTTTTTTATTGCGAGCGCATTCCCGGCATATTTCAATGATTCTTCTGCATTCCCCAGTTGTAAAAGTATATAGGCGATATTATTCATTACAGTGAAATTCTCTTTATCCCTGGCAAGGACAGCCTTGTAATTCTCCAAAGCCTGCCTGTAGTCCTTTTTCATCTCAAAGGCCCGGGCCCTGTAGAGCAGGGACGCAATTTCAGCTTCCCCGGATCTTTTCTTTTTCGTCCCTGTCGAATGAACAGGCGGACTCATTTTCTTTTCTTCTTCACGTACGTTTTTTTCAGGAATGACTTCTTTTGTCTCACTGTTGCCTCTGATAGCCAGGGCAGCTGCTTCTGAAGGTTTAAAATCTGTGGCACGGGCAGGTGAAGGAGATGCCGCTCTTTCTTCCCCTGCTGTGGCAGACTCCGGGGCAGATTTTTCAGAGGCTATGGTTTCATGCTCTCCGGAGGCTGTTCCCCTTTTCCCGGCGTCCATAGAGTACTTTGATGTATCCTGTGTTTGTAATGATGAGGATGAAAAGGTATCAAGAAAATTGATCAGCAGGAATCCGGAAAGAATAGCCACTATAAAAAGAGAAGACAAAACAATTATTTTTTTCCTGAGAGAAGTTTTTTTTGAAGAACCTTCGACAATGTTCTTAAGATGAGGAGGGATTTCTCCTGCCTGCTGCGGCTGTTTTACTTTGGAGAGTAAATCAGCTAAGAGGCTCATGATTGCCCCTTTGAGGCGATGACCTATACGCAGATACCTGCCAGCCCAAATAATTACTCTTCATATCGCCATCAATTATAACAGAAAAATAATATAAGTATGAATCAATATTACAATTGTTAGGCTTTTATTCCCTAATTAATCGTAAATGGGGGCTTAGGAATCAGAAGAAAAAATCAAATATCAAAATCAAGGAAAATTATTTCAAAAAAATCATCATTATTTATTCATTTTTATCTTTAATTTTTGAATTAACGGTGACAGAGAGTAAAAAGTATTAAAACAATTATTATCATACTTTTCATTTTAATCAGTAATACCTTGCATCTTGCATTGGAAATCCTGTATTCTTTTTTCTGTTATGCCTGATCTGAGCCCCGAGGAACAACTGAAGGTAATAAAAAGAGGAACGGTTGAAACTCTTCTTGAAAAAGAACTGCTTGAAAAACTCAAACAATCCTGTAAGACGGGGATCCCCTTAAAAATCAAGGTTGGTTTTGACCCCACAGCGCCTGATATTCATTTAGGGCATACTGTCCTGCTGGAAAAGATGAGGCAGCTTCAGGACCTTGGCCATGAAATCATACTCATTATTGGCGATATGACAGGGATGATCGGAGATCCGACCGGACGGTCTGAGATCAGAAAGCCGCTTACCAGAGAGGAAGTACTGGAGAACGCCGAAACCTATAAGGAACAGGTCTTTAAAATTCTTGACAGGGAGAAGACCGTGGTGCGATTGAACAGTGAATGGCTTGCGAAAATGTCGGCAATGGATGTTATAAAACTCCAGGCAAAACAGACCGTTGCACGAATGCTGGAGCGGGAAGATTTCAAGCAGCGCTTCAGGAATCAAAATCCCATTGGAATACATGAATTTATTTATCCCCTGCTTCAGGGACATGACTCAGTAGTCCTCGAGTCAGATATTGAAATAGGAGGGACAGACCAGAGGTTTAATCTGTTAATGGGCAGGGAGCTTCAGGAGGACGCAGGACAGAAACCACAGGTGCTGATTATCATGCCTCTTCTGGAGGGGACTGATGGTGTAAAGAAAATGTCAAAGAGTCTGGACAACTACATCGGAATATCAGAGCCGGCCAAAGAAATTTATGGCAAGACAATGTCCATCAGTGACGATCTGATGATGAAATATTATGAATTGCTCAGCCATATCAGTCTTGATGAACTCAATACTCTGAAGAAGGGGATAAAAGACGGAACGGTTCACCCCAAAAAGGCGAAAGAGGCCCTTGCCCTGGAACTTGCAGAAAGATATTGGGATGAAACAGCTGCCAGGACAGCACAAGAGGAGTTTGAGACTGTTTTTAAAGACAAGGGCCTGCCTGATGACATCCCTGTCATAACCCTTGATAGTGATGAGCGGGAAGTATGGCTGCCAAAGGTGATGAAAGAATCGGGACTGGCCAAAAGCACGGGGGAGGCAATGCGTCTTATAAAACAGGGCGGTGTCAGCGTCAATAATATTAAGTGGTCAGACCCGGACAAAAAGCTCCCTGCAAGGGAGGAACATCTTATAAAAGTGGGGAAAAGACGGTTTGTAAAGTTAGTGCCTGCTTCTCATTAATGCCTCTTTTTTAAATAAATAAAGTGTGCTCCGGGAATGATAGAGCTCATAGACATTATTGAAGTTTTGATTATAATGATTGTATAGTACGATAACCAGACTGACTATAAACAATTCGTTACACAGGAGGGTCCATGCATAATCATTTATACGGAAGAAGATACAGTATTACAAAGGTCATTGCCTTACTGAGTATTATCGGCATATTTCTGCTTACATCGTGTGCTGCTCAGAACAAGACACAGAAGGGTGCCCAGTACGGTGCCGGAGGCGGTGCAATAGCAGGAGCGCTTATTGGTCAGTTAATCGGGGGAAATACGGAATCGACACTCATTGGCGCTGCAATCGGAGCTGCTGTGGGAGGTGCAACCGGTGCCGGCGTTGGTAAGATGATGGATAATCAGGAGAGGGATATGCGGCAGGCACTGGCAAATTCAGAAGCTGCAGCGGTTCGTCGTGAAGGAAATCTGCTTGCTATCACTTTAAAGGGAGATGTTACCTTTGACCATAATTCTGCCATGGTGCGTCCGGGACTCTACCCGGAAGTTGACCGTATTGCCAACGTCATGGTGCAGTATCCTGAGACAGTTATAAGGGTGGAAGGACATACTGACAGCACCGGGACAGAGCAGTATAATCTTGATCTTGCTGCCAGACGGGCTGCAGCGGTCAAGGAGTTAATTGTACAGAAAGGTGTCAGTTCTTCCAGGATAGAGACCGTTACCTATGGAGAGACGCGGCCAGTCGCAACGAATGAGACAGAGTCGGGAAGACAGATGAACCGCCGTGTTGAAATAATGATTGCACCGAGCAACTATTCAGGGTAGTGAAGGTTTTACAACTGCATGGCTGTAGAGGAAATAAAGTAGTCTATGTAGCGCTTGTTATCTGATCATAGAACTGAGTAACCTTGTTCTTTTCCTTTGATTCCATATGAGCCATGGCAGTGCGCGGGTGCTGGTTCATGGTGCCCGTTATCATATACGGAATATAGTATCCCCAGTCTATTTTTTCTGCCCAGGGCAGGATCTCCTCCTCAATTGCTTCAATGAGGGGCCGCACTTTAAATTTGGGATTTTTCAGGAAGGATATAAGCAGTTCCAGGGGACAGTTGCCTGCTCCCCGCCCAATACCATATAAGCTGCCGTCAAGGTAATTGATGCCGGCGATGATAGCTGCTATTGTATTGGCAAAGGCAAGTTGCTGGTTGTTATGGCAGTGGATCCCGATTGTTTTGCCGGGCAGCCGCTCCATGTATTTCCTTGCAAGGGACTCAATGTCTTCAGAGTAGAAAGATCCAAAGCTGTCCACAACATAAATAACCGGCACCCTGCATTTGGAAAGATCATCAAGGGCTTCATCCAGTTCACGCAAACCGACGGTAGAAACTGCCATAACATTGATGGTAGTCTCATACCCCTTGTCAATGCAGTGATGAGCCAGATCAATGGCAGCATCCACCTGATGGGCATAACAGGCAACACGGATCATGTCAAGGGAGCTGTCAGTCTTCTGCGGGATGTCCCCATAATCAATACGGCCTATGTCAGCCATTGCTGAGAGTTTTATCTTTTTCTCACTGTCACCGATAATACGCTTGATATCATCTTCTGCACAAAATTTCCATGGCCCCACTTCATCTCTCGAAAAAGAGGACTCTGAGCTCAGATACCCTATTTCCATGTAATCAACGCCGGCTTCTGTCAGGGCACTGTATACCTTGCAGACAAAGGAGTCATCGAATTGCCACTTATTCATTAAGCCACCGTCACGGACGGAGCAATCTATAACTTTAATTTCCGGTCTGTACATGTTTATTCTCCTTCATTTATTAATATGCTGGATCAGGAGCTCATATTATAGATTATTTGTCCGGATGAGAGCAAAGGGCAACAAAGGTCCGTACACTTTCAGAGAGTTGATCAAGATTGCGGTCCATCAGGGCTTTCCGGCCAAAAAGAGCTGTGCTCGCTGCAACTGCCTGTACTCCTGCGGCAAAATAGTCACCAATATTGTCGCGAGTCACCCCCCCGACTGCAACGAGCGGTATTGTATCAAAGGGGCCGCGAAGTTCGCGAATATACCGGGGGCCGAACAGGGAAGCGGGAAATACCTTTACCATATCTGCACCGGCTGACCAGGCCCTGTATACTTCTGTTGGTGTAAAGGCCCCTGCGATTACAGGGACTGATTGCGATCTCGCATATGCGATGACGTCTGTATCTGTATTGGGAGTAACAAGGAACATTGCGCCTGAGCCAACGGCCTCTTTTGCTTCTTCAAGATTCCGGATAGTCCCCATACCCAGCAGTTTCCCTGCTGGAAGACCGGCGATGCCTGACGACACGATCTTTGCTGCGCCAGCGGTGTTCATGGTGATCTCAATTGCCTGCAGGCCTGAGGCAAAGGAGGTCTCCATCACCCTTCTGAAAAAATCAGGGTCTACTCCTCTCAGGATACCTATGACCGGGACTGTTAAGTTCATGGTGTTTGAAATATAATGAATTCCTATAAAAAGCCGTTCTGTTGAATATGATCGTCATTTCGGGTAAAGCGAGAAATCTAAGGCGTTGGAATACGTATAAGATTTCTCCTCGTAAAGGAGTCGAAATGACAATACATTACGTGCGCAAGGTGTTTTCTGACAGAAACGATTCAAAGGCACAAACGTCCAGGAGATGGTAAGGAACTGGCGTTACCCCCTGCCGAAATCGTCATCATAGCGTACGATGTCATCTTCTTCAAGATAGTGTCCCATCTGGACTTCGATGATGTGCAGGGGAATTCTTCCAGGGTTTTCCAGTCGGTGGCGGGTTGCCTTGGGGACAAAGGTAGATTCATTTTCTTTTAAGACGACAACATGATCACCGTTCGTGATCCTGGCAGTTCCCTGGGCCACGATCCAGTGTTCACTTCTGTGGTAATGCATCTGCAGAGACAGCTTGGCTCCGGGATAGACGACTATGCGTTTAATCTTACTCGAACTGTTTTCTTCGAGGATTGTATAGGTTCCCCATGGACGATAGACGGTCACATGGGATTTGTATTCTTTTCTCCCCTGACGTTTCAGATCCTGGACAATAGTCTTGACGTTCTTGCTCTGTTCAAGATCAGAAACAAAGACCGTATCAGGAGTTTCTACAATAACTATGTTCTGGAGGTCATTGGCAACAACGAGCCGGTTGTCACCCCGTATAAAACAGTTCGTCGTATTCTGACAGATGACATCACCTTCGATAACATTCTCTCCATCTCCCTTCGGAAGGAAGTCATAAAGGGACTTCCATGACCCAATGTCGCTCCAACCGAAATCAGAGGGAAGGACAACCCCCTTTTTTGTCTTTTCCATGATTGCATAATCAATTGACTTGTCGGGCAGTTCCGAATAATCTGCCAGGGTAACCGCTCCTTTGGACACCATTGCCTGCAGGCTTTTGAGCATCTCCGGTTCAAAGGTCCTGAACTCTTTCACAAGGGCAGATGCCTTGAAGGCAAACATTCCGCTGTTCCAGAAGAAGTTGCCCGCCTTCAAATAGTTTTTTGCCGTTCTCTCATCGGGTTTTTCAACAAACCGCTTGATGGCCAATGCACCGCCTTTGATTTTTTTTGCGCCCTCGATATACCCATATCCTGTCTCAGGGTAATCCGGTTGAATCCCGAAGGTTACAATGTAGTCTGCTTTTGCAAGGGAAATGGCGGTCTGCAATTGCTTGTGAAACTCCTCGAGGTCGCTGATAACATGGTCGGAGGGGAAGATCAGTATGATGGCGTCTTTTTCTTTTTTCAGTATTTCAAGGACAGCAAGAAGAATGGCAGGAGCAGTGTTGCGACCGCACGGCTCAGCTATAACTTTATCTCCAGAAGGGATGTCAAGTTCCTCAAGGTGCCTTGCAATTTCAAAGAAATGGTCATCACCGCATACGATCCGGACATGAGCTGTCTTCAGAACGGGCGAAAGCCGCCTGATCGTATTCTGGACAAGGGAATCATCGCCGACGAGATTAACGAGCTGTTTCGGGTAGAGTTCCCGGGAGATAGGCCATAACCTGGAGCCTGAGCCGCCGGCTAAGAGTACAGGGTAGACGTTCAGTTCTTTTTTGGAAGTGCTTTTCTTTGCAGGCATAAATTAGATAATGATCACCTTTGATTTATTATAGTTCTTCACGAAAAACAAGGTCAACTTAAACAGAGTGGGAATAAATTTAGAGTATAGGGGGCCTTTATAAAGAAGAATCTAACTTTCAACTCGCTTCCAGCATTCTTCGCTGTCAACATTCAGCGTCAGCATGTCTGATATCTGCTGTTCCGACGACGTTCCATCTTTACCCAGATTCTCAAGCAGTTCTCTTGAAATTTCAAACATGCACATCCTGTCTTTCCTGATAAGCTGGAATTTGTAGGCTCTCCGGCTGAAAAAATAATAAATTCGGAAAATGATAATAGAGTTATCGATATCCTTTATCTTTCTCGCAATAATCTCAAAGGAGGGCACATCCTTTTCTTCGACAATGGGATCATCAGGGTCATCAAGAGGGTCTACCATATGTGCTCCTTTTACCATGTCCTGACATTAAAGACAATTGTACAGGGATTTTATGCATTTGTCACGAAAAAAAAGGCTGCAGACTATAATTTGGTGATCTTCAGGCGGTCGATTTTCTTTCCGTCCATTTCAAGAATCAGAAACCTGAGGGCGTGAAACCGGAGCTGTTCCCCTGCCTTTGGGAGGTGGCCGAATAATCCAAAGACAAAACCGCCGATGGTATGATAGTTTTCATCACTGAGATCAACGCCGACAAGTTCGTTAATCTCATCAATGCCCGTAGAGCCGGCGACGACAAAGGTGCTTTCATCCAGTATCTCCACTTCTTTTTCTGACTCAATGGCCTCAAATTCATCCTGCAAACTACCGACTATCTCCTCCATGATATCCTCGAGGGTAATCAGACCGGCGGTGCCCCCATGTTCGTCAGCCACAATGGCTATCTGAAATTTATTTTTCTGCATGTCATCGAGAAGTGCCGTGACCATTTTGCTTTCAGGTATGTAATATGCGTCCCTGACAAAATCCTTGATCGGCACATTTGGGGAGATCGTCTCCTTCGCCATATTTCTTATAATGTCTTTGACATACAGAATGCCTGTTATGTTGTCCACCGTTTCCTTGATGACAGGATATCGTGAATAACCCTCTTCTGAAACGAGTGAAAGCACGTCTGCAACGACGGCGTCTTCTGAGATGACAACCAGTTCGGTCCGCGGCACCATGGCTTCAGTGACTTTTTTATCTCCAAATTCAAAGACATTGTGAAGCATTTCCTTCTCTTCTTTTTCAATGGTGCCTTCTTCCTCACCGATCTTGATCATGGATTTCATCTCCTCTTCTGTGAGTAACTGAGGCGAGGGCTGTACCTCGCCGCCAATGATCCTGATCAGAGAATTAGAGATATTGTTGAATATGGAAACAAGAGGAGAAATAATCCTGATATACATTTCTATGGGCTTTGCCATTGCCAGGGAAATCTTTTCGGCATTCGTCACTGCAAAGGTCTTTGGAGCAAGCTCTCCGAAAATAACAGTCAGTATGGTCATGAACACCGTTGCGACCACGACTCCGATATCTTCCCCCAACAGGTGTATGGCCAGTGCAGTTCCAACGGAGGTGGCCAGAACGGTGAAGAGATTTCCAGAGAGTATGACGGCGCTGAAAAGACGGTCATGCTCATCACGGATCTTCTGGGCTATCTTTGCCTTTTCATTGCCTTTCTCAATCAGGTGGCGCAGCCTGAGTCTGTTCATCGATATAAAAGCTACTTCGGAGCTTGAGAGAACAGCAATGAATATGATGCAGATGATGATAATGAGAAAGCTTAAGGGGTCAGGGTCCATATACTTTAGCGGAGTTTACCAATGATTGCATCAGCCATGCCCGAGGTTGTAGCTGCTGAGGGATCATCCGGGGTCGGCTTCATGTCATAGGTAACATTCCTGCCTTCTTCAATGACCGCAGAGACTGCGCTGTCCAGTTTCTCCGCTGCCTCCACCTCTCCCAGGTACCGGAGCATCATAATGCCGCTTAAAATGACAGCAAGGGGATTTACCTTGTTCAGCCCCTTGTATTTTGGGGCGCTGCCGTGGGTCGCTTCAAATACAGCATATTCATCACCGATATTTGCACCGGGCGCAAGTCCCAGTCCGCCTATCAGGCCTGCAGCCAGATCTGATACCACATCACCGTAAAGGTTCGGCAGAACGAGAATATCATAGAGCTCAGGTTTCTGGACGAGCTGCATACACATATTATCGATGATTTTATCTTCGAATTCAATGTCAGGGTAATCTTTGGCAACCTCTCTTGACACTTCCAGAAAGAGACCGTCAGAGTATTTCATTATATTTGCCTTATGTACAGCAGTTACCTTGCGTCGTGCGTTCTTCTGTGCATATTCAAAGGCGGCGCGGACAATACGTTCAGTCCCGTAAACAGAGATAGGTTTAATGCTTATGCCTGAATCAGGACGGATAGACCGGTCAGATAACTTCTTTACCAGATCGATAATGGCCCGTGCCCCTTCAGAGTCTTTCTGGTATTCAATTCCGGCATAGAGGTCTTCGGTGTTTTCCCTGAAGATAACGAGGTCCAGATTTTCATAGCGCGTCTTTGCACCTTTATAGGTCTTGCAGGGTCTGACGCAGCTGTAGAGATCCAGCGTCTGCCGGAGTGTGACGTTGACGCTTCTGAAGCCTGTTCCCACCGGTGTTGTTATGGGGCCCTTAATTGCGACTTTATTCTTTTTAATTGATGCCAGGACACGCTCAGGGAGGGGATTGCCTTCATCGTGGTATACATCCTCTCCTGCATTCTGGATGTCCCAGTCAAATTTGACCCCGGTGGCCTCAAGTACCCGTACAGCTGCTTCAGTTATTTCCGGTCCTGTGCCGTCTCCGGGGATTAAGGTAACCCTGTACATTATCGTATCCTCGGTGATACGGTAATGATCTTTGATGCGACCTCAGGATTTTCAGCAATGAATATGAGCTCATCGTCTGTTAGTGGCTTCTGCGTATGGAGATTTGCATACTGGACAAGTTCGAGGATTTTGCGTGCCTGCCTGTCATCACGAAAATGGATGCCAAGGCTTTCATAGACATGACGGAATCCCTTGATTCCTCCATATTCCCCTGTTGTGATGACCCGTCCTGTCTGGAGCATCTCCGGTTCGCCCCTTCCTACCTCTGCCGGGTCATAGAGTTCATAGTTTCGCCTGTCCTTCAGAGCACCGTCGGCGTGTATGCCTGATTCATGTGCAAAGGCATTGGCTCCAACACCAACCTGTTTGATTGGAATGGGGATACCGAAAGTGTATGAAGCATACCGGGCAATCTTCCAGGATTTGCGAAGGTCCACATTGTCGTGGAGGTGTACCTTGTCTTCAAAGCCATGGGAATATTTTAATGCCAGGAGAATGGAAACGAGATCGCAATTTCCTGCCCGCTCACCATAGCCATTTATCGTTGTATTGATGTATGCATCAACACCGCTTTCAATGGCTCCCTGGGCCCCGGCAAGAGACACTGCCTCTGCCATCCCAAGATCGTTGTGGCAGTGCATTTCAAGGTCAAATTTTGTCTCTTCCGCAATTTTCTTGATCTTTTCATAGATGGTTATGGGATCGTCTCCGCCAAGAGTGTCGCAGTAACGGATTCTGTCACCGCCATGTTCCTTAGCAGCATGGGTGAACTCGATGAGTTTGCCTACGTCTGTCCTGGATGCATCCTCGGCATTGACGCCGACGGTTTCTACTCCCAGGGATTTGGCTACTTTCAGGGCTTCAACCATTGAGTTCAGGACGTCTTTCCAGGTCTTTCTCCCCTGGAATTTCCCTTCGATCATAATGTCTGATGTAGAAATGGAGATATTCAAGTGCTTGATTTCAGGGCAGTTTTTAAGGGCAAGTTCAATGTCTTCCGGGACCGCCCTGCACCATCCCTCGAGGCGGATATTTTTTATGACGCCCTTCTTGACAAGGTCCAGGTTTGCGTTTATGTAGTTGACTTCCTGTTTCAGCGTCGGGAATCCGATCTCGCTTTGAAAGACCCCCATATCGTCCAGATAGAGGTTGATCATGGTCTTCGCAAGCTTGCTCAGCAGGATTCGCGATGTTTGCACACCGTCTCTGTTTGTTACGTCGATAAGGTAAATGTCTTTCATAGAACGATTATTTAAGCATATCCGGGCTGATTTTTACAAGAGGGGGCGGTTTAATGCCATCTTTGAAAGAGTGTATGGGCTATCCCTGCACTGTCAAGGATCTTGCCTACAACAAAATCAATGAGGTCCTCCACGGACTGGGGTTTTTGATAGAAGGCAGGGATAGGGGGTGCTATCTTTACCCCGAGTCTTGCCAGTTTAAGCATATTTTCCAGATGGATTGCATTCAGAGGCATTTCCCGCGGCGCGAGAATCAACGGTCTTCCTTCTTTCAGGGTAACATCTGCTGAACGCTCAATCAGGTTGCTGGCATATCCGTTGGCTATACCTGAGAGTGTTTTCATTGAACAGGGGACGACAAACATCCCTTCATTGCAATAGGAGCCGCTTGACAGAGGGGCAGCGAGGTTGGTGTCGCTGTGAAAGCTTATAGAGTCCGTAGAGAAATGACGCCGGATCTTTTTCTCTATTGCTGATGCTGTCTGCGCTGACCAGGCAATGCCTGTTTCTATTTTTATATTGTCAAAGGCCTGGGTGGAGATGCATAAGTGTACAGTATCAATTGACTTGAGCAGTTCTTCTATAAGTCGTATGCCGTATATTGAACCGCTTGCACCTGTAATGGCGACAATACATGACTTCATTTTCACATTTTAACATTTAAGAATGACTATATTCCTTTGGGCGTTCTGAAGGGGGAGGCGGAAGGGAAGGATGGTGCTTACCCGGCCATGCTCCGGCTTCTGTTTCTCCAGTGCTTCCAGTTCCTTATCGATGCCGGGTCCTTTACTCAGGATCAGGGACCCTCCCTCCCGGATCAGGGGACAGGCCGCATTGATAAATTCCAGGATGCTGAAGGTGGCCCGGGAGACGATTACATCAAAAGCCGCTCTATACTGAATCGGGAGTTTTTCAATGCGCTCCTGTATGATCTTCACCTCCTGTATTCCCTGCTTTCTGACAATATGCCTGAGGAAGGACGCCTTTTTCCTTGAGGGTTCAATCAATGAAAGCTCAATCTCCGGCCGTATAATCTTGATGGGAATCCCGGGAAATCCGGCACCTGAACCTGCATCTGCCAGCTTCAGTTCACCTTCAGGCAGGGCCTTCAGATACAGGAGAGAATCGAGAAAATGCTTGCTGATAATGTCTTCATCATTTTTCAGGGCAGTGAGATTGTAGGCGGCATTCCATTTTTTGAGTTCCTGCAGATAGCCAAGAAAGGCCGCTGTCTGTGATACTGATACTGCAATGTCCAGGTCCTCTAATCCTCTGGCAAGCAGGTCTTCTGCAGAGAGGGGATTCACGGTACTGACCCGACATGAACCGTAACAGCCCCGAGGGTAAGCTTGTGGTACCGTACATTCTGCAGCCCTGTTTCCTCCATGGTCTTCTTTAGTTCATCAGGCGCAGGGAAGGAGAGCATGGATTGAGGAAGATAGGTATAGGCCCCTTTTTTACCTGAAATAATTTCACCGATGGAAGGAAGGACCTTTGTGATATAGAAACGGTAGAGTGGTTTGAATACCCTGTTCTGGACAGAGGTAAACTCCAGGATTACGACCCTGCCGCCGCTTTTGACAACGCGGCCCATTTCGCTGATTCCCTTTTTATAATCCTGTACATTGCAAGCAATGATTGAACCATCGAAGGTATTGTCCTGAAAGGGCAGGGCAGTGGCATCACCAAAACGCAGGTCAATGCTGTCTGTAAGCTGTGCCGTAATGACCTTCTCTTTGCCCAGTTCAAGCATGCCTGTACTGAAATCTACCCCCTGGACGCGTGATCCGGGGATGCTATTCACGATTTCCAGTGCCACATCACAGGTGCCTGTTGCAACGTCAAGATAATAGGCATTCTCTGCCTTTGGGAGCTGTCCAACGGCGAATTTCCGCCACGAACGGTCAATGCCCAGGCTGAGCACCCTGTTCAGAAGATCATAGCGGTGGGCTATGGTGGAAAACATTGACTGGATCTTTGCCGGGTCTTTTGCTGATGGTTCCATGTAATTACAGTTTCGACGTACATTGCCTGTCATTGCGAGCGCCCGAAGGGTGCGCGGCAATCTTTATGTAAAGAGAGATTGCTTCGGCTTCGCCTCGCAATGACGCAAGGGAATAGTTGAATAGAAACTGACAGAAGTTTATAACTGTACAGCTTTTGATGTCAATGCAGAGCCTTATAATATATTGTATTTATTTATGTAATTTGAAAGTTGTCCTGGCCTTGGAGTATGATTAATAGTTATGTTTCAGAGTTTTCATACAACAGGCATAGGCAGTCTGCCTCACACTGACCCGGAGGAGGCCTGCAGGG
>Ga0111162_1002_pt1 | contig 29601 bp, 25 predicted proteins | sample DeeMarSeWOR28_12_FD_80263 | JGI IMG/M metagenome (GOLD analysis project Ga0111162, IMG submission 80263) | Nitrospira bacterium SG8_35_1 | reverse complement strand
TTATGGATGTCGCCGCTCATGCCCGTTATCTTTATCATGTCTGCGGTTGTTTCAGGTATTGCTCTTTGTATGTTCACTTATATCATTATCATGGAGTTTAAAAAATGGAGTGCCATCATTGCCAAAGGCAAGGGTGATGAATCGGTGAAGATGATAGCCGGGGCCGAACTTGATGTTATCACTAAAACCTCGCGCTATCTGCTGGGTTTTTTAATTGCAGCCATCTCCCTCGAACTGCTTGACTTGATTTTCAGGGGCTATACTGCCATGAAGTCATGGGATATACTGCGCTCCGTTATGTACGGCAAGGATTTCATCAATATCTTTGTACTGCAGTATACCTTGGGCAACCTGGTACCTTTTATCATGCTGCTTATACCGGGGCTGACGATCAGGCGTGTTTTCTTTGCCCTTATCTTAGTTCTTTTTGGGGTATTCATGATGCGGTGGAACGTCGTCATAGGAGGCCAGGCCTTCTCCTTATCGTTTGCAGGTTATATGCACTATCATTTGCCTATCATTCCCCACAATCTTGAGACATTCAAAGAAGGACTGTTCGGTGCACTGACTGTTGCAGCTACACCGTTCATCCTCTTTTGGGTAATCAATAAGGTTACGCCATCGCTTGAGTACAAATAAATTAACCTGAAACAGGACGCTTACAGGAACCGATATTATCAAAACTTTTTGCAAAGTCAGTCTTGTTTATCATAATAGCACATATAGAGGCCAATTTTAACCGTATGAAGTGGTAATCTTTACCACATAAAAACTTTTTTTGATAACTAGCCTTTTCGTAATTTTTTTCTCAATTTATTTAAGAGGCTCCAAGCAGATAAAATTTAGCCATAATGTATAAATAAAGATCAGCGGTCCAGATTCCAGTCGTAATATATATATATTCCAACCGGATATGCTGCCGCGACTGTTTTAAGAAAATCAAGGATGTTGTTGTCTGCCAGATAATCGCAAACAAAATCATACTACAACCGATAATGGAACAACTTCCACAGGAACTTATTCTCAGATAACCGCTTTACAGTCTTGAACTGACAGACAATCACATTCATTGTGCCTAGAATTAATAAAGGCAGGGGAATGCCCTACCTTTTCGCTTTGTTTAATCTTAGTCTAGCTTTCAGACATTATGACACCTTGTCTCAACACCTGAGAAGAATTATTTCCCAGCACTTAATTTTTTTCACTCTCCGGCCGGTCCGTTTTTTTCTCTTGATCAACAGGGCAAGGCTCTCCTGCCTCGGCAAAGGCAGTGCATGCCATGGTCTCCTCTACCGTCTTGTGTGCGGCTTTTAAATCTTCTTCCGGCGCATCCGTTTTTTTCTCTTGATCAACAGGGCAAGGCTCTCCTGCCTCGGCAAAGGCACTGCATGCCATGGTCTCCTCTACATCTTTTGATAAGGAAGATTTTTTCTTGTCCATAAATAGCCTCCGGCAATGTATTGAGATCGTTAGTCGTTTTTAATCCTGATGCTTACAAAGTAAGCAATTTATCGAACAATATTGTTAAATAATAATACTTTCTTTTCCGAATGTCTCCTATGTAGAAAACAAAAAAACATTTCAGTCTGACACATTACTAATAGATATTTAATAATCACAGGAAAAAAACCAACGTATTCAGGACACATAAAAACCTGATAAAAAAATGTCCTGAGTAATAAAAAACCCCTGCTGAAAAATCAACAGGGGTTTGTATTTATTTAATTTAACAATAATTCTTAGTTATTACTCAGGCTCATCGTGGCATAGATCACAGTCCATTTTGATGTAATTTCCTGACTCTGATGTATGTTCGTCATCGTGGCAGCGCCAGCAGCCAAAGCCAGTCTCATCAAAATGCTGGTGTCCCAGATGGCCCGGATAGGTTCCCCAGGTCACGTTCATCTTGGGCCAGACATTGTTCAAATAGGATTTGACCAGATATTCTCCAGCCTTTCTGATATCCTCCTCAAATTTTTGAGCCTGCTCTTCACCACGAAGTTTCTGCAAGCCCATCAAATGTTCAACGATCTTGGCCTCAGCCTCTTCCCTGGAAGGATAATCACGCTTCAGAGCGATCAGGCTGTCTTCACGGATGCCTTCAATCTCAGGATTAATCTGCTTGCTGAGCAGGCCGAAATCAACAACCTCATCCGGCATATCATAGATATGGGTAGGTCTGTTATGACAGTCAATACAATCCATGACCCGCCATTCCGGCTCCTCTTCACCTTCGGGAAGCTCGATATCCTCTTTAATAAATTCCTCTTCAGAACCGTCAGGACGCTTTACTCTGACCCGGGCAACCTGGGTTCGCTTTTTGTCTGCTGCCAGATAACTGACCTCGACATCCTTGCTCACATGCCAGTGAATTCCTTCAAAGTCTCCTGTCTGGGGATTATGGCCGCCGATATGCAGGGCCAATTCATTTACTTCGGGGTTGATCTGGTCGTTATTAGTAAAATGAGTGAATATCTTGATTTTCTTGCCGTGAAACTTATCCGGCCAGTGGCAGTGTTCACAGGTATCCCTGGCAGGACGGAGATGCTCAACCGGAGCTGGGATGGGTCTGCTGTAACTGTCAGCCATAACTGCCAGTACCTGGCGCAGACCGGATATTTTCGCCTGGACAAACCATTCGGCTCCCGGGCCTATATGGCATTCAACACAGGCAACCTTGACATGAGGTGAGCGCTGGTAAGCCGTATACTCCGGCGCCATGACGTCATGGCAGACCATACCGCAGAAATAGGGGGAATCGGTAAAATGATATCCTTCATATCCTACCAGCACAAGAATTGTAATATTCACGACCGTCAGGATTATGAAGCCTATGATAAAGGTACGATGTTTGTGGTCGCTGAGGTTGATCTGCAGGTGTTCTTTAACAATACCGTACTTATGATACTGTCTTCTTCTGAAATAAGCAGAAATAGGGATGATTGCAAGCCCCATGATCATGCCGCCGGGCAGGATCATATAGGTTACAATTCCGACATAGGGATTATGGACAATTCCCAGGGCATCGACAATCATGCCGAGTATCATCAAGGTGATGCTGGCAGTTGTCAGGACTACCCCGAACATACCAAGGGGAGTACGCCACATACCCCGGATGATATGGCCCCATGGCCCCCTGTATTTCTGGGAATCGCTGTTTGCTGTATTCTGATTTGTTTCGTTCTCAGCCATTGCTCTAAACTCTCCTTCGCTAACTTCTTAGTACCTTAAATAAATTATCCTTCAATAGCTTAAGCTGCCAGGACATCACCTGAATACTTTCTGAAAAATACTGATAGTATGCAGGTGATCTGTATACTACACCGTGGCATACAAGGCAAACAATAAAAGAACCCCCTTATATACCAAAGGGGGCTCCAAATCTCAACTGTTTTTGTATACGAAAATCCACCTATTTTACATACAGAAACACCATGGAATAAATAATGGACACTACAAGTGACAAGCCTATTGCCAGAGCTGTAAAACCAAAAACATGAGAGATGACAAAAAACCAGCGTGGGGTAGGTGGAACTATAACCTCATCAAGCTTTCCGGCAGCAACCAGTTCCGCATATTCACGTGGACGTTCATGCTTTAGTTCGTCCAGAGTCATAGTACCGGTAAAAATAACCGGATCCATTGGGAATTTCTCAGGCCGCAAATGGGTATTGAAAAAATGGATGGTAAAAATAAAGCCTGAGGCCAGCAGGGCCTCATCGCTGTGGATGATTGTAGCAATATTTATCCAGTAGCCGGGAATGAACAGGGTGAATGTTTCAGGGAACCAGAGGGCTAGCCCGGTTGAACCGATAACTGCAACACCCCAGAAAACCGCCATGTAGTCAAATTTTTCCCAGTAGGTCCAGCGGCCGTATTGCGGCTGCGGTCCAAGACCAAAAAACCATTTAAAGGTCTGGATCAATTCCTTGGCGTCATTCAGATTGGGGACCAAGCTGTCCTTATGCAGTAAATACTCCATAGGTGATTTACCTGATTTCCTCCAGTTCTGGTAGAGGAGAACAAAATTCAAGGCAAAATACATGAAGGTGACAATTGCCATCAAACGATGCAGGGCTCCCAAAATCTCAAAACTGCCGAAAAAATCGGCAATGAATTCTGCCCATCTCTCCGAGGCAAACTTTAATGCCATACCGGTAACAGCTAAAGTTAAAAAGCTGATTATCACCAGAAAATGCATGAATCGGGGAAAAATTGTGAACCGCTGAACATATTCTACTTGTTGCTTCTCCATAATGAATCTTCCTTCTTAAAAAATCTCGGCTCGACCGACATCACTTTTTATATTCAAATTACTACAAAACTATTTCTTATTTTCTACTCATCCTTCTTCAGAATCTTCTGTCGGCTGTGTTCCCGCCGCTTCTTGAACCGTTCTCTGAAGGAACGCGGGACCCAGAACAGGGTATGAATGCCAAAGAAGGCAAAGGTGCCGACCAGCAGGCCGGTCATGCCCCAGAATGTATAATACAGATAAGGATATTTATCTCTGTCATGATGGGTGGCATGGGTCAGATACCCCGTAAACTTTCTGTTAGAGCCTGGATGGCATTTTCTGCAGGTCTCCACGACATTCCGGCGATTTAAGCGGGACTCGCTGTAGTAGGCAGGCAGAATATCATGGGAACCGTGACAGTCGGAGCACTTGGCTGTCTTCTCGCCACCGGAAAGCATTGAGGCCTTACCGTGGTATGTTTCAAAATAGGTATCAGTTTCATGCTCATGGCAGGTGCCGCATTCATCAAGGATCAAGCCCCGGAAGCCTGCAGTATCATGACGGCTGATTGTATGTGAGGTATGGCAGTCATTGCAGACCGGCAACTTTTTATCCGTTTTCGATACCGTCGGACTATGAATTGACGAGCTGAATTTTTCAGCAATACCCAAATGGCACTGGGCACATGCCTTTATGATGTTTTCCCGGTTGACGCTTGATTCCGGATTGGCTGCGGGCAACATACTGTGTGCCGTATGACAGTTGGTGCAGGTAGCCGAAACCATGAGTCCAGACTGCGAGAGCCCTCGGCCGTGGATACTCATCTTATAATGCTGGATAATATCATGCTGGGTCCCGGTATAGCGCAAAGCCGCCTTCTCCCCTTCCCGGTGACATCGGCCGCAGAGGTCAGGAATGTTCCTGGCAAATATAGGTGATTCATAATTAGCCTTGGGCATAATACCATGTGAACCATGGCAGTCACTACAGATGGGCGCATTCTTGTCATTTTTTGCGGCCAGCATTCCATGGGTGCTTTTATTGTACAAATCGACCACTCTGGCATGACAAATGGAGCAATCTACTTTACCTGAATCCTTGCAGACCGGGCTATTCTGGTGATCTACATTAACATGGCACTTGGCACAGGCAATACGTTTCTCCTGATGGATCGAATGCTCGAAATCATCTACATTGACATACAGGCTTCGCTCATCACCGTTGGCCAGGATCATCTTTAAATCAGGGTTGGCATGACATTTTAAACAGAACTGGTCATTCAGGCTGTCCTCATAAAGGACTCTCCTGGCCTGATGGGGTCCGTGACACTCAACACAGGCCGGGACCTTGTGCGGTTCTTTTTCCCATAACTCACCGCGGACGATCTTGGTATGGGCTTCTTCAATATTTGCATGACATTTCATGCAGGTTTTCACCACATTCAGGCGGCTGATGGTGGAGTTCGGGTCAGTATGGGGCAGAACATTATGGGCCGTATGGCAGCTGGTGCATACCGCGGTTACGGTCAAACCCTTGCGGTAAAGACCCTCACCGTGGATGGACATTGAGTAGTTCTGAAGGATATTATGTTTAGCAATATCGTGGGTCAGGGTCATTGGGCTGCCTTCCTTGTGACACCGGCCGCAGGTAAAGGGTATATTTAAAATATAGGTGGGAGAATCATTATCAGTCATGGGCAAAATATCATGCTTGCCATGGCAGTCAATGCATGCAGGTGCATAAGGGTCATTTTTCTCAAGTGCCTGGCCGTGGAGGCTGTTGGCAAAAATTTCAGCAACATCATCATGACAGTTGGCGCAATCCACAGGAGTCATGGGATACGGATGCGGTGCATCCTCCACATCGGCCTCTTCATGACAGGAAACGCAACCGTTATCAACATGAACCGAGGTCATGTACTTTGCCTCGTCAACAGTCAACTGGATCGTCTTACCATCAACTTCAACGGTAAGGTCCGGGTCGGTGTGACAGTCGAGGCAGTCCTCGTCAGACATGGCAGCAACATTCTGCGCAATACCTGACAGTAATACAACACAAATGATAAGTAATAACTTCAACCAGCCTTTTTTTTCTGTAACTTTTTGCATGATACTTCTAACCTTGGTTTAAATGATCATTAGGTATAAGCTTTTTTAATAAATCCATTGGAACTGGAAGTAATGTTGTGTTTTTACCGGAAACATCGATTTCCCCAATGGACATCAAATATTAGAGTTGCTGAGCTGCCCGCTGCATGACTGAGCCCCACAAAACCCTTAATTTATACAATAGCACCTTTTTTACAGAGGTGTTTGGCAACTTCAAGGAAAGTGGAATAATAAAAACTACAGCTTAAAAGATTACTGATCACTTCCGTTAGTACTGATAAAGCCGATCACCCAAAGGATTGCCTTAATTCTTTTCATAAATCCTGTTGCACTGCACCATCTCATGCAACATTTTTATGGTGCGTGCAACACTTGTGTGGCAAACCGAATATACGGTTATTTTATTAAATTGCAAGCAAAAAGACATTTTTTATGAATGGGCATTCAATCGGGTTCTTCCAGTCTCGCTACCTATAACCTCCTGTTAATTCAACAACATTGGATATGTTCTGCCTCATACAAAATATAACCTTTTTTTAAAAAAACAGGTAACATATTGAATTATTAAGATTAAATTTTATCTGGCAGTTACAGGAAAAAAAATCCACCTCCACTTAAAATTATAAATTCCTAGACCCAGATAAGTCTATTTACCCGTTATTATAATCATACGATTGATCATATGCCATATAGGTCAAAAATTATTGAAGGTCGCCCGGCAATTTTGCTTTCCTGGTCTACTAATTGCATTCTTTACTATTGAAATCATATTGTTATCAATTTGATTTTTGACTGAATAACAAAAACTTAAAACTTTTTAATTTCCTGCTTGTACAATGCTGACTTTTCTGTTTCCTTCATCTCAAGCTTGGCAAACTAAATCAGAATTGTATTATATTGGGATACCACCCTGGAACTGACAGAGATGTTCAACGAGTTGAGGTAGATAATGAAACGTTTCAAGATGGGCCTTGGGCCAAAACTGGTTATCTATCTCAGCTTGTCCCTTATCATTACCTTCACTTTGATCGGCATATTCAACCTCCGCATTTACAGGCGTCATATGATGATGGGGGTTTACCAGAATGCGGATCAGGTCAGTGATATTATCAAGCGCAGTACAAATTATTCCATGCTCACCAATGAAAGGGAGGGCGTCTATCGCATCATCAGTAGGATAGCCAGTGAACCGGGGATCCAGAAAATCAGGATTTACAATAAAGAAGGCCAGATAACCTATTCAACTGATGAGGCCGAGGTAAATACCCAGGTTGACATGCATGCTGATGCCTGCAATGTCTGTCATAGTGCCGGCACGAACACGCCGGCTGGAGACATTTCCGTTCTAAAGAGAACCCGTGATTATATCAACCAGGAGGGTGATCACGTAATCGGCCTGATTAGCCCCATCAAGAGCGAGAGCTCATGTGTGACCGCAGATTGTCACGCCCATGGTGCAGATCAGCAAATTCTCGGGGTCCTTGATGTTATCATGCAGCTTGACAAGGTTGATGCCGGCCAGCATGAATATGAGAACCAGTTCTTATGGTATGTGATAACAACCATATTTGTCATATGCATCATATCGTTTTTGTTTGTTTTTTTCATGGTACACCGACCAATAAGCAAAATCGTCGAAGGCACAAGAAAGATTGCGGAAGGGAAATTAAACTTCATGATCGATGTTAAATCTAAGGATGAAGTCGGAAGCCTGGCAGAATCATTTAATCAAATGACCCTTGATCTCAAAAAATTCCGCAATGATCTCCTGTCGGCCAAAGCATATACCGATAATATTATTCACTCCATGCTTAACTCGCTCGTTGTAATTGACAGGGATGGATATATAAAAAATGTTAATAAAGCGACCTGCGATCTTTTGGGATATATGGAACATGAACTCATCAATCAACCCATGTCGATCATTTTTGCTAAAAACTATTACGAAGATCTGGGATTCAACCCTGAATCAATTGATAGTTTTGGAGGTACTGGGGAAACAGTCTACCAGGCTAAAAACGGCAAAAAAATAAGAGTACTTTTTTCCGCTTCGGTAATTCGCAATGATGGCGGCGAGTTCCAGGGAGTTGTTTTCATGGCCCAGGACATTACCGTGCAAACCGAAGCGATGCGGGCCGGTCATATGTCTTCGCTGGGTGAGCTTGCAGCCGGAGTTGCTCACGAAATCAATAATCCCTTGAACAGTATAATCAATTTTACTCAGATCCTTATAGACGAACTTGAACAGGAAGAACCACTGACCGAGGAACTCCTGTTCAGAATAATTAATGAAGGAGACCGGGTAAGCAACATTGTCAGAAGCCTCCTCTCATTTGCCCGGGAAAGTGAAAGGGGTAAAACCCTGGTTATGATAAATGAAGTGGTCAGCGAGACTTTTACCCTGACAGATACCCAAATCATGAAGGACGGCATTGTACTTGAAGTGGATGTTTCTGACACCCTGCCGCCGATCTTTGCAAATTTCCAGCAGATCATGCAGGTTTTTATTAATATTATCAATAATGCCCGCTATGCTTTGAATCAGAAATATCCCCGCGCCACGCCCGACAAGAAGCTGATCATTTCCGCTACACTAAAAGAGTTGGATAATGAGTCTTTCCTTGATATCAATTTTTATGACACAGGTGTCGGCATACCAGCAGATATCATTGACAAGGTCGTAAATCCATTTTTCACCACCAAGCCTGCCGGTCAGGGAACAGGTCTGGGGCTTGCCATCAGCCATGGCATAATCACCGACCATGACGGCAAACTTATCATCAGGAGTGTTGAGGGTGAATACACCAGTGTCACAGCCCGGTTCCCATTGCCGCAAACATATACTGCCCCTGAAACGGGTTGATTACCAGCCCTGATAGACTACCGCACCAGACCCATGACAGGACAATCTGGCCTCAGTCTCCAGCAGTCCCAGTTCCAGTCCGCCAATATAAAAGACACCGCTTCTGAAAAAAAATTTAAAAATTTTGTAGAGTAGGAGAAACATGGCGGAATCCCGGCTTTTTTTCTTATAGAGAAAGCCGGTTCCATTATCGATACCCAGCACAATATCATTTTCCCTGCCATTACTGTCAACAGTTTTACACAGCAGTAAACAGAGCGCCGGGAACTGATCATGATACTTTTTTTTAAAATATGCAGCATGTGAAATGCTGTCGATGGTATTCCAGAAACACTCCTGCAACACCAGCCGTTTACGCATCCAGGCATGTTTAACTTCCAGGTCGGTACTTTTTGCTACCATGTCATCGGAGTAAGCGATGTAGGGAGCCAGATATGACTTCTGCAGGAGCTGCTGTGCCCGATCGGCATAACGCTGATGATCTTTTATTGCTCTGATCTGCTGACGCTGCTCCCACCAGTTTAACGTGTGCCATTGGAAGAATTTGGGTTCATTAAAAATAAAGAGAAAACCATCCATTATACAGGTGTTTTCAGCTGGAAATTCCCTGGCTTCAAGGAAATTCTGCAGCACCCCTGCAATGTGTGTCCTTGAGCCGGCAATTTTCTCATCATCGCTATTGGTTCCATCGGGGTGTAAGGCAACAAGATCTATCTGCTCTAGAACTGTATAAGTTTTTCCTGCTGACAGGTCTTGCATTATGGCCTCTTTTATTGGGGCGAAGAGATCTTTTATGGCCTCATGCCCTAAAGGATTCCGGCATGTACGATGTAAAGAGTGTTTTTGTTGCCGCAGTATCAGCAGACCTGGATGCAGAAAAAGGCACAATAACCGTGCACCCTTTTTCCATAAAAAATCGAACCACATCCTCATCGTCCTCAAGAAGATAAATCCGTTTCATCTCGTCTGGGTTATCCTGGTTCAGACTTTGCTGTCTTAGGATGATATCCAAATGATACTGTTTGTAGTCCTGGCTGTTGCGGGCAATGATGTTGCCGTCCGAAACGGTTTCATCCGGAAGGATTTTGAGGGGGGCTGTAAAAATAGTCTGGTCCGGTCCGAAGACAAGATCCATGTAAAACTTGATCAGTGCATGACCTGACAGGGCTTCTCCTTCAACCATGCCGGCATTGGCATCATCACTGTAAGAGGCGATATAGACCACATGGCCGCTATTGCTAATCTGGTGGACAAAATCAGCAAATCCTTTTTTGACATTTTTCAGGATAAAAGTTGGTGAAAGTTCGTTTCCATACGCTACAGCGCCGGTATGCAGAATAGTAATTGTACGGTCAAAATCAATTATATATATCCGTCTTTCCTCTGCTGTTAATGCTTTGGTTTCAGTTATTCCTGGTATCTCTTTTTTCTTGCTGAATAAGCCAAACATGGATTGTTTCCGGTTGATTTTTTGTTGTCTTCGCTGCCAGCTCTATTCGCTGGATCTTCCATTTCCTGATTGGAACAAACTGATGTCTACGATAGATCATCATCACACCTCTGGTATGTAAAGAATGTATTACATAGCAGACTTTTCTGCCACCATACAACTATTTGGGCGCAAAAATTTTATGGTTATTGCCTGTTTTGAAGTATAGACCGTATTACTGAAGAGGTGGATCTGTCAAACAGCAAAAGCAGAGTTACCATGACTCTGCTTTTGCTGTTCAGGGCTGTTATTTCTTGAAAATTTACACTGCTATTATGTGGCAGCCTCCTCAACAGCTTCGGACTCATGATGCTCTTCATAGCCTGTGAACATGGCCTTGAAATGTGCCAGAGGTGTGTGTCCGAGGGTTGCAAGATACACATGAACAAATATAAAAGCGGTAAAGAAGAAAAAAAGGAGGACATGGATTGAAGATACTATTTTTATGCCGCCGATTAGCTCTATGAAATTTTCAAACCTCCTGACCCGCCAGAGAAAAAGCCCGGTTATCATCTGGGCCGGCAGAAAAATAAACATAATGCCGACATAAGCTTTTTTCTGCAGGGCATTAAATTTATTTTCAGGCGTCATGTGGTGCGGATTAGGATCTCCCTTGAAAATACCTGAACCGTAATATTTTAACTGTTTAAAGGCATCGGGAATAAAAGTTCTGATATTGGGAAAATAAAGCCTGATCTTCATCGTCCCGAAATAGTAGGACACCCATAAACCATAGGCTGCAATAACCACGAAACCGACATAATTATGCAGCTCGATTGCTATTTCCAAAGAAAACCAGCTAACCATCTCAGCAAAACGTATCTGGATACCTGTCAGGATCAGGATGACAAAACCTATGGCATTGACCCAGTGCCAGACCCTTACTGGAGCAGGATGAACATACATCAATTTATCATCTGCCATGTAAATTCTCCTTATATTGAAAATTCGTTTTTCTTTTCTTTTCTTCTTCGACGGATTGGTGCTGTAACGATCCTTGCCAGTAGATGCGCCGCTACCACGCCTAAACCACCGAATATGAGTACCAGGCCTATCTTGTCCAAATACCTTACTCTGGTGCCGCCAATAGCATAAAAATGATTCACATAGTAACTTTCCAGAACACGGCGTTCCACCTTATGACGATCTCCTGTTCCGTCTTCTTTATTAAGGGTGATAAAAACTTCCTCAAAAAACGGCGATTGGGGATTATGACACTGTTCACAATCCCGGTTGGCCCCGCCCCTGTTAATATGATGTACACTGGGCACCAGTTCCATGACCAACTCTCCATGAAAAGTGCCGCGGATATCCTTCTGGCGCAGCAGAAGAACCATGTCTTCCAGTTCCTGCAGGCTGATGATATCATCCTTGTCCATATCCAGCGTTGCCATGAAGGTATCATAATCTGTATTCAGAGCTCCAAGCAGGTCTTCTGCACCTAAAAATTTATTGCTAATAAGATCGAAAAACCGCAGTGAAATATAGCGCGGGGAATCGGGCGCATGGCAGACCGCACATTCAACAAAACTAAAATGTGTTTGTTTCTGCGGCAGCCAGTCATGAAAGTGATCCGGATTATGGCATCTCAGGCAGAATTTGTTTTCCCGCTCGAAGACTGAATCCGCTTCCAGGTGGGAGACGAAATGGTACCCGTGGCAGGCATAACAGGGGATGGTTATGCCCTTGCCTCCTGCTTTTTTATGAACACTGTCCAGGTATGCTTCACCCTCATCTTCATGGCAGCCGTCACAATCTACCATATCCAGAGATGTCTTGTGTGGCACCTCGTTGTCCCAGTTAAGTTCCTCTATGTCCGAGTGGCAGTCAATGCAGGTGATACCGTTTACATTATGCACCGAGTATTTAAATTTATTGTAGTCAATAAAAAGGTCCTCTTTCATTCCCTCAGACTCATTACGCTCTAAGGAGTCGTCACTGTGACACTCCATGCATTCATCATTCTCAATCGCAAAGGCAGGAACAGAAACAAGGCAGGAGCTTATAAAAATGATAAAGACACCAAACACAAAGCAAGTCTTTATTTTCATGGTGCAGATGACCTCCTGGAATTTTTTTTAAGCATAATCAATAAACTCGGCTATATCACTTATTTGCAAATTGCTTTCTGGATAGTTGCATAGACAGCCAAATATTATTCATTCGATAATGGGATTGGAAAATTGACAAAGACGCAGCATGACAGGTTGATAAGAAGGCACAAATGAAAGAAATTTTTTTGGCAAAAAAAAATTCATACTATTCTGTAGTGGATTATTAAAGGGAAAGCAAGCCCAAATAACACTTTGTTATCACTGTGAAATGAACTGTTAATTTTTAAAAGGAATTGGTTAATTTTGCAAGTATTTTTATCGAGTTACTACATTGTGGCACTTCGTTTTAAGTAACTAAGATATGTAATCTCAAATCCACAAAGAAAATGTACGAATAGGTAGAAACACCCATGGGCTTGATTTGGAGTAAAATTGAGACAGATGCGGCATAATTTCTTAAAGAATTTATGCCGGCAGGTATTGCAGCTGCACTCATTTTATAATTGCAACATGTTGCTGGCTGCTTTGTTAGTGCTTAAATCAATTTTTCTTCCCTCATGGTAACATATCTGGTAAGGATTGTTTGCCTCGCAAAAACACTCCGACTGCAGGTCGTGCTTACATTAGTAATGTGTTTTCTGTAATTCCGTTGATGACTGCGAGTATTTTTTTTGAAATCTTGAAAATTTGAAACTGTACGTTTTGCATGGAAATATATGTTCCAAATTTTCCTGAAATCACCGATTGGGAGTCATTTATTATTCCTGCTATTGTCAGTTTGCAAGCAGACGATTTTTTTTAGTTACAATCATGCCGCCCAAAAAAGAAAAACCTGAAATCCCAGCACATACCAAATGGGGCATAAGAGTCACGACGGTTATTATCCTGCTCATTACAGTAATAATCATTAAAAACTGTATCGGCTCATTCATGTATGGTGTTTCAACAGATCAGGAGCAGCAGAGGGCATATTATGAACTTGGCTACTCCCATGGCATGCGTAAAGCCCAGGGACTGGAAAAGGGACCGGAGCCTGAAACCAAAAACCTGCTTTTGCGAAAACTTTACCGCAAAGGATATAGGGATGGTTGGGACAATGGACAGCCGGACAGGAACGCGGCCCCTGAAGGATCATCCTCCAAAACAGCTGAGTGACTTAAAAAATAAGCGGTGAAATTTCTCCTTAATAAAGGCGGAAAAGTTTTCCGACAAATCTCTCCCCCTGCAGAAATCCAAAACCAACCAGGCCAAATGCCCCTATAACCACTATTAGTTCGGCACCGCTCGGAAAGTATGAGAGGTATTGCGGCAGGTCATTCCAGCCGGGAAACTTTGGCACTATCTGGGCACTGTAAACCAGATCAAACCTCTGGACAAAAGCCCCGACCATAGCCATGCTGGAAGCCAAGGTCATGGCCCAGATGGATTTTGTTTTGGTGATCAGCAACAACGCCAGGGGTATGAGAAGACCCGTAAGAATTTCAAAACCCCAGAAGTTGACGGCCAGGGGTCCGTTTATCAGGGCCTGGGCGGCCGCTGCGCCAGGATCAGGGGTGTCACTGAAAAACATGGTATAGAACCTGGCAACCGTTACTACCAGCACAATGCCAATCATCAGTGCCAGAAGGGTCGCTGCGGTTTCAAGTGCCTTGTGGGTTTCGCCAATAATACTCTGCTGCCTTAACTTATAAGCAAGTACTGTAAAAATTATGATGGCTGCCGTTCCAGACAAAACTGCTGATGCCAGAAACAGAATAAGAAGCTGAACCCCAAACCAGATGGGCGGATCTGAAGCCAGGGTAAATAAACCTCCCAGGTTATTGTTTGCCCCAACCGAGGTTACTGCTGCAATAATGCCAAATGTTAATGCCAGCCCCTGACTGCCGGAAATCAAAAAAGCAAACCGCAGGAAAAGACAGCCGGACATGATGCCGTAAAGGGTCGATAGCCACCAAATATTCGATGTTAGGCTCGGCGAGGCAGCGTTGTAGTATATAAGCAGCCAGGGGCTTTCCACGCTGAAGCCCAGGAGCATGAAAGCTGTCACAGTGGTAACAATGGCAAGATATATGGCGCGGCTTCCCAAGGGCCGTAAAGGTGTAACGCCATATGCATGGCTGATCGCGGCAAGCAGACATAAACCGGTTGAGGTGATGGCAAAAAAAGCAAAGGATGAGGTCAGAATCCCCCAGGGAACCTCCCGTGAAATGTTATAGGCGATCTGGTGCCCTGTCATGGTGGCATAGGCACCGGCTGTCAGACCTGCAATAACAAACAGTGACAAAAGATGGGTCAGCCATTTTACCGAGGAACTCGCCAGACGCCCCTCTTCCAGTTCATCAAAATTTCTTGCCATATTTTTCCCTAAAATCCTGCAAACAACTGCTAGTTACTTTGGTCCCAGTTCATATTCCTCGAGATGCTTATGTCCCTGAACACCTATGTGACACCAGTTACATTTTGTGTTTACCGAAAAGGCGATAGTACCATCATGGCACTTGCCGCAGTATTTTCCCTGGTTAAAGGCCGCCATGGTAAAATCCTCCTTTTTTTCAACCTCACCGGCTTTCTGCCCAAAAAGCCCGGGGTGGCAGCTCTGGCAATCGAACTTTTGCCCGAGATGAAATCTATGTTCAAAGATTACTGCCCGGACCGGTTTAATAAAAACAATGGGTCCGCCACCGTACTCCTGCGCTTCAGCGGATCGTTCATTACCTGTTAAAAACAGCAGAAAAAGAAGAAAAACAAAGAAAACACTGACTGAAATATTTATTTTCATATCCTGTTTGTCCCTGTGAGCTCTCTATCCAGGAAGATAAAAAACATTGGGCATGGTGCCTGCCCCGGGCCTTAAAACCTGGATTGTCTGATCGGGCTTATGAAGCAATTTGTACAAATCACTTTTCTGGTCAGACAGGTCACCGAATATGACCACATTTGCCGGACATGCCTCGGCGCAGGCGGTGTTGGTTTCTCCATGCTGCAACCTCTTGCGATAACAAAAATCACACTTATCCACCGCCTGAGTTTCCCGGTTGTAATAACGGGCATAGTATGGGCATGATGTCATGCAGGCCTTGCAGCCTATACATAGCGATTCATTCACCATGACAATGCCGTTCTCCTTGTCTTTATAGGTTGCCTTGGTCGGACAGACGCGAACGCATGGAGGCCTGTTGCACTGGTTACAGAGGACAGGGAGAAACTCGCGTATCATTTTGCTTGCAGCAATACCTTTTTTCTTACGGCTTAAAATTGTGTTCCTGTAGCCATAGGCTGGGACACTGTTTGTTTGGGTGCATGCTTCAATACAACGCTCACAGTCTATACATCTATCCTTATATATTATCATTGCATAATGGGGCTGATAGGGATACGTTCCCACGACACTGGCCCCCAGCAGTTCACATCGCGGCTTCTGCGTTGGAACGAGAGAAAGGACCGAGCCCCCCAAGATTACCCCGGTAACCTTGAAACCAAAGCGCAAAAAACGTCTGCGCTCAGCTAAGGAAATTTGTCCGGGATTGCCGGATTTTATAAGCAGTGTATTCATTAAACCTTTCATTGAAATATTCGCTCGGATTTCAATCATTATCGGTGGGTTGCTTACTATAAAGCGAGTAACTATAAACGGTCAAGGCAATATTTTTTAATCATTTTCAGTGATTAAATTATACATTTTTATAGGACTGGTATATTATTGCTTATCCGGATCCAATGTTTCCAGGTATAGTTTTTATTTTTAGATCAAACAGTTCACGAAAGGAAAATCCACCTTTTGAATTGCCTCATAACAAAATATGAATTAGCATTCACTATTTTTCACCATTGACTTAAAATATTTTTAATTTAATTTGTAACTTTCGATATTTGATAATAAAAAGTTGCGACCCGGTAATTCCCGGCCGATAGTATAAGAAAATTTTTACTACACTCAATTATTCAACTGCATGCAAAAGATAGTGCTCTTCCAACGGAGATTTTGATGGATACCGAAAATAAACAAACCGATCGGATACTTATTGTTGATGATGAGGAGAGCTTGCGCCTGACTTTTGAAATGCTGTTAAAACGGGCCGGTTATGAATCAGTTACAGGTGTTTCAAACTTTGAAGATGCAATCGCCATCCTTGAGAAGGAGAGTTTTGACCTGATCATAAGCGATATAGTTCTCCAGGGTGCTTCGGGCATTGATCTGCTCAGGCAGATCAAGGAAATGGGCAAAATCTGCCCTGTGGTCATGATAACCGGCTACCCTAATATTGAGACGGCTGCTGAGGCAGTGCGCCTGGGTGCTTTTGATTATGTACCCAAACCCGTAAAAAAAGACGAACTCTTAAAAATTGTCGCTCTGGCCCTTGAAAAACAGGAACTGCAGAAAGAAAAAAACCGTTTTGAAGCACAACAGGAACAAAACCGTTACCTGCAAGAGACAATACTTCGCTCTGTCCGCGAGATAATCATCACGGTTGACACCCATTTGCGCATTGCAGATATGAATGATATGGCACGTGACTGGACCCGTTCTTTCCTGCCTGAATTAGCCATCGGCGTTTCTCTCCCAACTCTCAACAGTAAATTCGGCCGAGCCCTGCTCAGCGATGTTGAAGAAGTCCTCAAGCATCGGAAAGAGCTTAAACTTCATCGCCTGGAATGGCAGAAACCAGATGGCAGTTTTGGCGTCGTAAGCGTCACAGCCGCTCCTCTTAAAGACAATAAGTCCACTTTTCTCGGAGTAGTGATCACAGCCCGTGATCTCACGCACCTGGAAGATATTGACAAGCGTGGGCTGCGCTCTCAATTTCACCGATTTGTGGGCAAAAGCCAGCCGATGCAGCGTATTTACGCCCTCATCGAAAGTGTCGGCAAGGTCGACACCACAGTACTTATTACCGGAGAAAGCGGCACCGGCAAAGAACTTGTAGCCGAGGCCCTGCATGAAGAAAGCCCTCGCCGCAACCGGGCCCTAGTCAAAGTTGACTGTACTGCTATTCCTGAAGACCTGTTGGAAAGTGAACTTTTTGGTCATAAAAAAGGTTCATTTACAGGCGCAGACAGAGACAGGCTGGGAAGAATCCTGCAGGCAGACGGTGGTACACTTTTTCTTGATGAAATCGGTGACATTTCATCCCGCATGCAGCTGCGGCTGCTGCGCTTTCTCCAGGAAAGAACCTTTTATCCGGTAGGTCAGGACCAGCCCATACAGGTGGATGTAAGAGTCATTACGGCAACCAATGCCGATCTTAAGGAAAAAGTACAAAAGGACCAGTTCCGGGAAGATTTATACTTCAGACTCAGGGTGGTGGATATTATTTTGCCGCCGCTTCGAGAACGCAAGGAAGATATACCACTTCTGGCGCAACACTTTCTTGCTGTTTTTAATAATAAAATGAAACGCAACGTGACCGGATTTTCCGATTCTGTCATGGAACTGCTTGCAAGCCATTCATGGCCCGGCAATATCCGTGAACTTGAGCATGTCATTGAGCGGGCTTATGTTCTCTGTAATGGTGATACAATCACCACAGATCACCTGCCAATAGAAATAATGACTGCCGAATCACCCCAACAACCAATGCATGAGCAAACACTTTCCCGACCAGTAACAGCGCAGCACATTTCGCCTGTTATGGACTCGGAGGATGAAGTTGAAAAAATCATGGATGCATTGCGTCGCACTGCAGGTAACAAGGCCAAGGCGGCCCGGTTGCTCGGAGTCGACCGCAGTACATTATACAGGAAAATATCAAGCTATAATATTGACCTGTCTGACCTGGATCTCTAAATCACTGTTTGCCTCCCAACCTTCGTAATAGAAGTTTCCCGAATTAAAAAAGTCCCCTTAGGCCCGAGTATAACTACCGATTAAAATTGGTATAAACACTCTTTTAAAAAGGGGTACAGACAATTGTTGATACTATTTCATTCCCTGCCATTGGCACGGGTTAAGCTTCTTGTCCTGTGCAACACTTTATCTGTCAAAAGTTAATTCAAACTGTACGACAGAACGATATTAAATTGATATTATTAAACTATTCATTATATCTCACGTTAAGTAAAATTGTAATTTGTACCCTATTGTGTTCTTTCATCAATGGCGTTTCCTGGATACCACACCCTGCTTCAGGCGAATTCTTCGTTCCACTGGTCTTATTATAACGTTTTGTTATTATAGGAATAAATTGACTTCGTTCACCACAGGTAAAAATTCTTTCCCATGAGAGTTAAACCTTACCGGTCAGAAATCAGGCGGCTGAGTGATATTTATATAACATTTTGATATAAAAAGAAAAATTTCCGAGTGCTACACTTGTGTTGCAACACTTATGTTGCGCTCTACACACGTTGCCACACCCTAATAAGAAACATTATCAGGTTCAGACAAGCCCGCTGTCAGTCATAGCTGTTGGGCATAATGACACCGGTGTCAAAAATCATATCTACAGCTGGCAAAATAAAATTCTAACTATTTGATAGCAATAGATAAATTTTATTCTATCAAACGTATTAGCGCAGCTGTTTAAATGTCATTTGCACTATATCCAGCCAAACATTCCATTAGAAAATTTATCTGGCATGCAAAATGCATAAGTAAGTTTACAAGAGCAAAATTTGATCGAAATTGGGCAAAATTTAACACTGATCGATCCAGGAGGCACACAATGTACGAATCAATAGACATCACCCAGGAAAGAGTCACAACGTTTGACAGCAAGGTTGAAGTTGCTGAACTTGAATTGGGTAATTCCAAACTTGGCCTCGGGGTCATCATGATTATGGCTGCTTTTGTTGGAATCTGGGGTGTAGCATGTTTGATCGGCGGCCTGGCCAGTGCTGACGGTTTCCAGGAAATCTGGCGCAGTCTGTTGACTGCCGCCACTGGTATGTAGCACAAAGGTAAATATTGCATTTATTGAAATTTTAACTATGGGAAGTGAGAGCGTCATGGGCAAAGATAAAAACATAAAAAGGAAGCGAATAGCTTGGCATGCTTCAATTTTCTGCGGCACGGTCATCAGCATCTGGTCTGTAGCTGCTTTTCTCAGCGGCCTGGCCCAGGTTAACTGGCAGGTTTCCGAACTGCTGCGGCAGTATCTTATTGCTGTCGGTCTGCTGAAGGAATATCATACGCTCTCTGACTTTTATACCCATATCAAGGGTGTTGAGTATATAATCGCGGTTCTGTTTCTTGGAACCTTTCCTGCTTTCTACACCTATCTCAACCGTACTAAGGGAGAAATTGTATCTAAAACGTAACAACTGATCATATATTTTGCCTGGTGGTGGTTCGATAAACTGCCAGGCTTTTTTTTACCCAAAATTCAGCGTTTTTTTAAAAAAATTATCAATAAATTCAATATATTATAAAAATTAAACCAAAAGGAGGTAACAAGACAATGGAGCAAATTCCCAAATATCTGCTGAGTACAGTAATTGCGATGCTGTTATGCTTCACATCGTACAACAACTTTGCTGTTGCCGGTGACGGTCCTGATGAGGTTGAAATCGATTCCCTGGCCCAGCTGTATGAACCGGTCTACTTTGACCATGCCATGCACGAGGAAATTACTGATAGCAACTGTGCAGTCTGTCATCACCATACCCTTGGCACGGAACCCGAAGACGAAAACTGCAGGCGCTGCCATGCGGAAAGCGGTGCAACTGATGAAGTATCATGTCAGGGCTGCCATGCAGGTAATAGGTTCGAAGCTGATTATCTCAACAAAATTGATGCTGATAATACTCTGTATCACCGCGATAAGGTAGGACTTAAAGCAGCATATCACATCCGCTGCATGAACTGTCATGAAGAAATGGATGTGGCAAACGGCTGCCAGGATTGCCATGCACGGACAGATGCCGGTGACAAGTTTTTCCATGCCGGGAACTACGCGCCACCCAAAAGTGACAAACCTGCAGGTGGCGGTCATTAAAATTACTGAGACTTGATACTACTTATCAGCATAAAAAGAAGGAGAAGATAATGAAAGCAATGAACCGAAGAAAATTTCTGAAAGGCAGCCTACTCGGAGGAGCTGCTGCCTCGGTAATTGGCAAAAGCAAAAATGCAGAGGCTTCTGCAACATTCGGCGGCTATCCGGATGCCATGGGAGTTCTGGTTGACCTGACACGGTGCGTCGGCTGCCGCAGCTGCGAAGCAGCCTGCAACAAAGAGCAGGGACTTCCTGCCCCTGCCCAGGCCTTTGACGACCTGTCCCTACTGGACCATAAACGCAGGACCAGCGAAGGAGCATACACTGTTGTCAACAGGTATGAAATCCCCGGACAGGATCATCCGCTATTCCGTAAAATCCAATGCAACCACTGCAATGAACCCGCATGCCTGACCTCATGCTTTGTCAACGCCTATACCAAGACACCCGAAGGAGCGGTGATTTATGACCCAACAGTATGCGTTGGCTGCCGCACATGCATGGTTGCCTGTCCCTTTTATATCCCGGCCTACAGTTATTCCAGTGTTTTAAATCCTGTTATCAAGAAATGTATTTTCTGTTACGACACCAGGCTGAAGTTCGGGCGTCCTCCGGCCTGTGTAGAAGCATGCCCACGAGAGGTTCTTACTTTTGGTAAACGAAACGATCTGATCAAAATAGGGCATCAGAGAATACAAATGTATCCTGATCTTTATGAGGATCATATTTACGGCGAAAATGAAGTTGGCGGAACTTCCTGGATGTATCTTTCAAGTGCTCCTTTTGACCAGGTAGGGTTTGATACTGATCTTGGTACACAACCGATTCTCTCCTATGTCAAGGAATTCCTGACCGTTGTCCCCATGGTGCTTACAATCTGGCCTGCCCTGTTTGCAGGATTTCACCTGCTGGCAACCCGTAAGGACGCCCAGAAAAAAGAAGAACAATCTGAGAAATAATAGGAGGGATAGAGGCAATGAAAACACTTATCGCAAAAGGGAAAATTCCCCTGGCTACACATTATAATGAGGACCAATCAACGAAGTTCAGCATTAAAGACAAACTCCTCCTGGGGCTGAGTTTGAGTGAATACCTGGCCCAGGCATTCCGTAATCCTTTCAACTGGATTTTAGCCGTAATCTTTACCTTTGGAGGCTATGTTACTATTACGAGGTTTCTCTTCGGTCTCGGCTACGTAACCCACAGTTCCTATGATTATCCCTGGGGCCTTTTTCTTGGCTTTGGTCTTTTTACCATGGTTCCCCTGTCAGCTTCAGGCTTCATGCTGGGCACAACGGTTGAAGTTTTCGGCCGCCATGATTTCAAACCCATTGAGCGCTTGGCCCTGCTTAACGGCCTCCTGGGATATTTCTTTGCTGTTGTTTTTCTGCAGGTCGATCTCGGGCAGCCCTGGCGCTTAATCTACCCAATGTTTGTCTCACTCGGGCCGGCAGCTGTGCTGTTCCTGGTTGCCTGGCATGTTGCAACCTACCTTTCGGTCCAGGTTGCCGAGCTGGTTCCTGCCTTTGCTGAATGGGCCGGAATGCCGAAATTGAAAACATTTATCAAGAGTATGATACTCGGGCTGACCATTGCCGGTATCATTCTCTCCACACTCCACCAGGGGGCACTGGGTGCCTTATTTACTTATGCTCCCGGCAAGGTCCATCCACTATGGTATTCTGCGCCATTCCAGTGGTTTCATTTCTTCACTTCTTCTGTATTTGCCGGTCTTTCCATGCTCATCGTTGTGAGTACAATCTGCAAAAAAACCATGGCCTGGCGAGCTGACAACAATTTTCTGGATAACCTGGACCGCCTTACCCTTGGACTGGCAAAAGGTGCTACCCTGGCATTAATAACCTATCTTGTCATCAAGATTATCGCCATAGCGCATGATGGTGACTGGGCTTATCTGGCAAGCGGCTGGGGCCAATGGTTCATGCTGGAAATGGCAGTTGGCGTTATCCTCCCCATGATACTCTTTACAGTTTCCATCAGAAATAATCTGGCAGGTCTGGCCCGGTTTGCAGCACTGTTGGCTGTTCTCGGTATCGTCTTAAACCGTCTTAACACTGCTCTAATCACTTTCAACTGGAAGCTGTATCAGGAAATACCGCATTGGCGTGAGGTGGTAATATGTATCACCGTTTATGCACTTTACATTGTCACCTATAGATTCATCCTTTACCGCTTACCAATACTCTACACCTGGAAAAAGGATGAAGAGGCGGCAGGCTAGCAGCAAAACCATTCCTCCTGAAACTGCGGGGGCGCCTTTATTGAAATCTGCAGGCTCCCCCGCAGCACCTGACTTTAACTGCTGAAACGTATCAACCTCAAAACAAATTCGGCTCAATGTTTACCGGAAGAGAAAACAGAAAAATAGATCGAGACCAGGAGAAAGGGTCATTGTTCTTTTGTTCTTCTGTTCGATCAGGTAAAAATTTCTATAACGATCATTATTATACTGCGTGATCAACATGATCCTTTCATTGAGAACAACCAGCTATACAGCAGCAATTTTCGTAGCATTAATTCTTGGTTTTCTTTTATTGCTTGGTTCTCGGCAGTACAAATCACATAAGGAATATGAAAATATCATCGGACAGAATGAAAAAATCATTTTTCAATTTATCACCATCAGGGAGCATATAACCGAATCACTGTTAGAAAAACGCCAGCAGCAGCTCATCGCCATAACCGGTGAAATCGAAAACCTCAATGTCAACATTTCACATATCCTGCAACAACCTATAATTCCTGACGAATATCGGCTCTCCTTTGCCGGCCAGGTAGATTTTGGCGGTATCATCCTTCTGCTCAGAACCATTGGTTCCGGTGATAGGACCGAGGCAAAGATACGCCAGCTGAACCAGGAAATACGAATTCTGGGCGAACGCTTGATGCTGTTCGACCGGGTTATCGTGGATCATGTTAAAAGAAAACTGGTCGGTTTTCAGAATTTTGTTATCGGGCTTCTGGCTATAATCCTCTTTATTGTGATCTATATTCTTCTCTTCTGGCATGGCCGGATAGCCATGCCTCTCATCGATCTGGTTAAACAGGCCAAGGAGGTTAACTCCGGGAAACGTTCGGCCATTTCCTTACGAACAAAAAGTGGCGAAATAGCGGAATTGGCAGGTTCATTCCAGAATCTCCTGTTGAAGCAGCACAGAACATCCAACGAGTTTGCCCACTATAACCGGGTATTGGAAATGGTCCATATCGTAGGAGAATCTGTATGGCAGGCACAATCCAGAGATGCTGTATTCAGCGAAGCATGCCGGGCTGTTCTGAGCAACAGCGATTATATCCTGGCCTGGATCGGTATCCCCGGGGAAGATAACCACATCCTGCCGGTCATTGCAGATGGTTCAACCACCATGAGCCGCCAGGAGCAGGATGAATGTTTGACTGCTTTACTCACGGCTGCTGAAGAAAATGCTGATAAATATGATGGAGCCCTCAAGGCTATTGAGCAGAAGTTGCCGGTAGTGCTCCGTGATATCCTTGATGGCCTGCCCAGGGGACCTTTTAAAAACACCCCCTTTGGAGCCAGCAAAACTGACTCAATTTCTCTTCCGCTCATATATGACCAGCAGATATTCGGGGTCATGAACATTTACTCTATTGCACCTTCTAGTTTTACTGCTGAAGAGATAGAACTGTTAAAAGGTATGAGCCGTGAGATGGTTTTTGCAATCTTTGCCCTTGAAGCTAAAGAGTCCAACAGGACATTGGCCATGCTGCAGGCGGCCAGGAAAAAGGTTTTTGAAAATAACGATGACCTTATCATGGTCATTAAGGATGACGGTTCCGTTGTTGAGGCAAATCCAGCTGCAGAAAATACTCTAAAAAACGACTCAGATACCGTCATAGGAACATGCGTTTATGATTTTTTTGACTCTGATTCCTCTTACCCTATACCATTACTGGACACCAATGTTTCAGGCAGCGAAAACATTTCCCTGGAGTTTAAAAAAACCGGAACAGAATACCTGGCCAGCATTTCTCCGCTGAAAAATCAAGCCGAAGAGGATGATCTCTATCTTCTGATCGCCAGGGATATTTCCGAGCAGAAGGCCCATAAAGCAGAAACCATTAAAGCTTCAAAGCTGGCTGCAATGGGCGAGCTTTCTGTCGGTGTGGCAAATGAAATCAACAACCTTACCAACGGCCTTATAAATTACACCCAGATCCTGAGTGAAGAAATTGAGGGGATTCAGGACAATAATAATCAGTCTGTTGAGTTACTTCATAATGTTATAAACGAAGGCGAAAGAATATCCCAGATTGTGCAGCAGCTCCTTTTCTTCAATGCCAACGGCGTCCAGACAAAAGAAGCCGTTAAGATAAACAAGATCATTGAAGACTCCCTGGCTTTGACAAAACACCAGTTCAGATACGATGCGATTGATGTTCAGGCACATTTCCCGGAAGTTGTCCCTCCGGTTAAGGTCAATGTCCAGGAAATGCAGCATGTGTTCCTGAATCTGTTAAGTAATGCCAGATATGCCTTGAACCAGCGTTATCCGGCTCGTCATTCAAAAAAACGCATTGAAATAAGCGGGGAGGTAATTAAACGGAGCGGCCAACAAAGTCTAAAAATAGTATGTACCGATTTTGGTGTGGGTATTCACCCAAACATCATTCCCAAGGTATTTGAACCCTTCTTTTCCACCAAACCCGAAGGTATTGGTACGGGTCTGGGATTATCCATAAGCCGTTCCATAGTGGAAGATAATAACGGCACCCTTGAAGTTGAGAGTAACCTGGATGATCATACTTCCATAATCATGGAACTGCCGGTTGCAATATAATACGATAAATCACAGGAAAGCAAAAAAACTCTCAGTTGCATCCCCCCGGCTTCTTTAAATCCCTCATACAAAAAACTAAAGCGCTTAAGATCCGCTGTTTATTTCTGACATTACCAATTTTTTAAAACTATGTTTAAAAACGGAAACAAACATGTTGCATGCTACGCTTTTTTGCAACAAGACCGTAGCACGCAACACTTGTTGCTACACTTTAAGACAAAAGGAACTCAGTCTTCATGAACATTTTATGATGACTGGATTAAACCAAGAAAGAAATAATTCTTATTAAATAATATCAGATAGATAAAGAATTAATTGGCGTTTGTTTAATATGAAAAAAATTAAAAAAAAGGGTTAAAAAATAATTATTTTCACAAAATAATATAAAAAAAAATATTGTGGCATCATTTCTGCAAGATAAGGGTCAAAGAAATGATAAGAGGAACGCATAAAACAGTTCATTAAATGTATAGATAAAAAATAAAACAATTAAGGAGGTCAATCATGGCAAATACAATCGAAACCACCCAGGAAAGGATCAATACAGTTGCACAGGAAAATATTGAAGTTCAAAAACCAGAAATGAGCAAAGCTGAAATATGCTTCGGGGCCTTGATGGCGATTGCAGCTGTTGCAGGAATGTGGGGAGTTGTTTCTCTGTTGATTTCATTCTTTCTGAATTAGATTACACTATAAAAATAATTACTTCACTAAACCATCAGTACTTCTGCAAATTTAGAAGTACTGATGGTTTTTTATTTTATTTTTATGTTTATTTCTTTTTTTTATTTTAATTTGTGCAAAAAGTATTATTTAAAAATAAAACTCATACAAATATCTAAAAAGAACAATATGCAACGTTTCTGTTGCAACAGAAACGTTGCATGCTACATTGATGCCACACATAGACGACTCATTGCTTTCCACAACTTAATTATAAAATTAATCTTTAAATACATATACTTATATCTATTTTGGGCTTAATAGTTTTATGTTAATCTTTTTGAACTTTTATAAATACTCTGTAAATCAATAGTGCTGCAGAATCTCTTTAATGGCCATCTGGCAATTAAACAAAACTCACAATTTTTTTATATAAATATCAGTTATTACTATTAAATTTATTTATTACCTGGCCGTCATTTACACTTAAGATACAATTTTACAATAAATAAAATTGCAATATATTTTTTTATGGCACGATTTATGCTTTACTTAATTACAAGAAGTCAAATGACAAATCTGAAATACAGACAACAATATACAGAGGAGAGGGTCATGTTAAACGAACAGAAAATAGCCGAAGAACAGGTCACCACCTTTGCAGGGCATGCATCCACCGAAGACCTTGCAATCGGTAATTCAAGAGTAGGGATTGGAATAATCATGACTTTAGCAGGTTTCCTTGGTGCATGGGGTTGCGTAAGCCTCATCAACGGTATTGCCCATTCACAAAATGTTCAGGAATTAGGTCGAGGTATTATTACAGCTTTTACCGGTATATAAATAGAACTACTTACATTTAACCAACACAATCAGGAGGAAAATCATGGCCAAAAAAGAAACAACCCCCAAAAGCATGAATGTAGTGAAGTTCGCTTCCATTTTTCTTGGATCGCTTATAACAATCTGGTCAAGCGCAGCTGTACTCAGCGGTCTGGCCCAAGTCAACTGGCAGGTATCAGAATTGTTGCGCCAGTATTTAATTGCTGTAGGGTTGATGCAGGAGTTCCACACTCTTTCCGATTTCTACACCCATATTAAAGGGATAGAATACATTATTGCTGTTATGTTTCTTGGCGCCTTTCCGGCATTCTATGCTTATCTCAACAAACCTGCCAAGGAAATGGCTGCCAAATAACTACTTTTCGCTTTCCATAAAAAACCTGGCTGCTCAGATATGCGGCCAGGTTTTTTTTATGCGACGTAAAACCTGTCAATCCCGACCCCCATTTCATATCCACCAGGTTTTATTGTACTTATCACAATCAGAAAAATGGTATCCTAAAAATTATCTTTATCCTGAAAAAAATTTTGTTATACTCAGGTGTGATTATTTCTCATGTCAAATCACTGAATTTACTGCTTTACAGTTCGATATACAGGGCTTGAATAAAATTACAATCTACTGCATTTTGCAAAAACTATGAAGAGAAGTGTCTTTTCTGCCTTCTTGTGGGCGGCCATCCTGTCCGGAGTTCCGTCTTCAGGCTTTGCGGAACAGACCCTGTGGGTTACTCGTATAATCGATCCTCCGATAATTGATGGACTTGTCAACGATTCTGCCTGGCTGAATACGCCTGTGTTAATTACATATGATAGTTCCCAAGAACTGCCGATAACAATTAAGAGTGTTTATAACGATTCAGAAATTTTTTTTCTGGTCATTTTTCCTGACCTTGATGAATCACGGACTCATAAAAGCTGGGTCTGGGACAAAGGACGTGACATATATACTGTTGGTTTTGACCGGGAAGATACTTTTATCTTTAAATGGAATATGGAGGCAAAACCTGTTGATCTCAGTATTTACGCAGATAATTCTTACAAGGCCGATATCTGGTTCTGGAAAGCATGCCGCACCGATGCTGCCGGATATGCAGATGACAAGATTCATCTGTTGAGTCCGACAGAAAATAGACTCGCAAAAGAAATAATTACCAGAACGGGTAAAAGCATGTTCCTGTTGCGGGAAAGTGACGAGGGGGAAAGCGCTTACAAAATAGACCTGATAAGTGAATACCAGGGTGACATTCTGCCCCGCTATACCATCAAGAAACCTACCGGCAGCAGAAGCGATGTTAAGGCCAAGGCCACCTGGCAAGATGGAAGATGGACCATTGAATTTGGCCGGAAATTAAGAACAGGCAATCGGGATGATATCCAATTCACTCCGGCACAGAAATATTTATTCGGGGTTTCCCGCTATGAAATTGCCGGCAGAAAAGCCAACACCAAGCTCTCAAGCCCGCTCTACGGAACCGGCGACATCAACGAAAAACTCTGGCTGGAATTTATAAAGTAATATTATTGCACTATGAACCACATACAAAAATTCATTGCGTTTAGCCTGATTTCAAGCCTTTTCTTTGGCTTCTTTCCATTGCTATCCGTTCCGGATTGTATCAGTGCTGAGATTGAAGAAGAATCCGAAACCGCAATAACCTTACGGCTGGCAATTGTTCCTGAAAAAAATACCTTTGAACAGCTCCGACGCTACAAATATATAACTGACTATCTCTCCCAAAAAATGGAAATGGATGTCACAGTTGAAATCATGGCAAATTATGGGGAGATCAGCGAGGCATTTCAGGAAGGACGTGCCGATGCAGGTTTTTTCGGAAGTTTCAGTTATGTCCTGACACGTGCAAAAACCGGAATTGAACCAATTGCCAGGCCTGTATGGCTTGATGGTAATTCCACCTATCGAGGATATATTTTTGTCAGAAAAAACAGCGGCATAGAAACTGTCAAAGACATGCAAGACAAAAGCCTGGTCCTTGTAGATAAGGCCACGACAGCAGGTTATATTTTTCAACTCTACTATTTTGGCTATTATGGTATTACCAGTCTGGAAAGTTATTTTTCGAAAATATCTTTTGCCCGCAGCCATGATGCTGCAGTTTGGTCCGTTTATACGGGTGAAGCCGATATTGGCGGTGCCAAAAATCATATTTTTAATAAATTCAAGGAAGAGTATCCAGACTTTAAAGATCAGATGGTTATTATTGCTGAGTCACCTGAGGTTCCATCAAACGGACTTGCCGTCCGCAAGGATCTCAACCCGGCCATAAAATTGCGATTAAAAACCCTGCTGCTGACCCTGCACCAAGATGAAATCGGCCAGAAGGTCCTTGAAAATTTCGGAGCCAGCAAGTTTATTGAAACAACCGACAATGATTATAAAGTTTTATATAATATGGTAAAAGATCTTGGTATTAACCTTGAAAGATATTCATCGAAGTAAAAATTCTCTTCCCATGCGCCCGAGATTTAGTCAATGAACTTTTCGTTTCGGACAGCCAAAAATCTCGGCCTTTTCATTCTGTTGGTGATTATTGTCATCGAAAGTCTTTTTGCCTATATCTCCATG
>Ga0111162_1003_pt1 | contig 30103 bp, 23 predicted proteins | sample DeeMarSeWOR28_12_FD_80263 | JGI IMG/M metagenome (GOLD analysis project Ga0111162, IMG submission 80263) | Nitrospira bacterium SG8_35_1 | reverse complement strand
AAAGAAAAGGTGATGTAGTAAAAGTCAGGATTCTGCGGTCAGAGGAAGACAGTGAGCAGGAGTTCGTTTTTGACGTGACGCTCTGAGTCAGGCCTTTTGCAGTTAACTTTTGTCATTCCATGTCTGTAAATAATCATTATGGAAATCAGGGAGTGAGGGCCCTGTGCGGTATCCGCCATGCCGGATGCTGGGTCGTAGTGAACTGCGGCAAAGCGTATAATCGATCGTTGTCTCTGATTTGAATAAATCAGGAGGATCCTCTCATAATATATCCTCTCATAATATAAACAGGTACGCCAAATAGATGAGAGGTGCTGCAATGAAACACACAAAGGTCTATCTTGCCAGGACAGAGGACCCCTATGCAGGCGCATGCCGTGCCCTGGACGCCCTGGGGTTTACAGTACGGAACAGGAGTGTTTACATAAAGCCCAATTTAACGGGAGGGAGAAGGTCCTTTGATGGAATGACCACTGATATAGGTCTTGTCAGGGCTGTTGTGGAACGACTGGAAGATTGTCCGAAAATCACAATCGGCGAGTCATGCAGTGATACCGTGAATGCCTTTGACAATCTTGGCTACCGCGAGCTGGCAGAACAGTTTCCGAATATCGTGCTTGAGGACATACGGGAATCAGAAATTACCTGGAAGAAAATTCCGAGACCTTTCCATACAAAGGAGATGCCCTTTACTAAGAATGTCTTTGAACATGATTATATTATCAATATTGCAAAAATGAAGACCCATTCCCTGGCCGGTGTGACTTTATGCCTGAAAAATACATTCGGTTTTGTACCAACAAGGAAGCAGAAACTGATGTACCATCCTTTTATCAAGAAAGCTATTCTGGACATGAACCAGATAATCCGCTATGATTTTTGTCTGATGGATGGTGTATGGGGCAATGAATTTGACGAGGTTCAGAGTACCCCGAAACATACAGGTGCCGTGATTGCCGGAGAGAACATGCTTGCCGTTGACATGATATCAGCGGAGATTATGGGCATTAATCTGAATACAATAGAAAATGAAGTGAAGACCAGTTACCGCCAGGGCTGTCTCTTTACAACCAGGCTGCGGTATATCAGGGAAGCCACTGCCAGTCTTGCCTACCGGGCTGTCTGCCGGCATTGACTCATCGAACAATCCCTGTCTGTATGCTCATCATTTGCACGGGGAGTTTTAATCCATGTTTTTATTTAGTATTTGATAATTCAACAGAAAGAAACCTCTTTTCAAATATGTAAGCCAATCCGACTTATGTCAATTAGATTTACATTTAAAACACTTTTTAACTTTTTAATAATACTACTTTTTTAAGCTCAAACCTTTTATATGTAAATTGCCCTTACAATAAAGAGCGATTTATTTTATCAAATATACTATCTTTAAAAGATGTTACGTAATTGGTACAATTATTGCTTTATTATGAAGAATATGGATATAGTAATAATTATGAATGGGAGAAAATGATGAAAACTTTTTTAGGAATTTCAACCAGATTGATCATTTCTTTTTTGTTTGTTTTGGCTCTTTATGGCATTAGTGGGGCATTAATTCTTAATCCGGACCCCTCTACCTATGGTGCAGATGATGGCACAGAGATTTTTATGCCTGCTCAGCAATTTTTAGGCATAGAAATCATAGATGTGTTGGGTGGTTTACCGGGATTATCGACATTTGGTTTCTTTTTCGAGGGATCAGATGTAAATGATATATCAAATCGTTATACAATATTCGATACATATGATCAGGATACAAATCCTGCTGATGCACCAGGTTTGCAGGTTGCTATAATAGATTTTGCTTCCAGAAATGTGTTTGATGCAGACGATCAAAATTTTTTGATTAATCCTTTATTATCAGTTCAGGATACTTTTAACGGTAGCGGGAATATTGGTTTTTTTCTAGACGTTAATATTTCCGACGGAGCATTTACACTTTTTTCAGTTCCAGAGCTAAATAATGGTGGCAAAGATTCCATGGCTACTTTCCCGGTGTTAAGTAGTCCACAAGATTATCTACTAGGATTTGAAGAGCCTGTAACTGGCACTTTCCTGGGCTTTAATTTAATGAACGGTATCACGCCCTCGCCAGTTCCAGAGCCAGGAACTATCATATTAATGGGAACCGGATTATTAGGACTTTTTTCATTAAGGCGTCGTAAGAATTAATAAATATTAACTACATTTTTTTAAAAAGATATTTTTTTAAGCATATATTAAATGTCTTTTTTGCTCTATCATCTTAATCAGTAATCTTTCTTATCCACAAGCAAAATATTTGTACATTTGTATAAGATATATAATTGCTTGCTCTTATGTAAGTGAGGGTGCGGAGCGTTATCTAAATACTGACTAATATTGAGTGGTTATGTATAACTTATTAGAATCCCCACTTCATATCACTTTAAATTTCTAAAATAATATATCTGATATAATAGATTTATTTGAGTTTCGATAATATTGGAGCTAAACAGAGAACATGAAAATAGTTAAATACCTAAACTACATTCTGATTATATTATCATTATCAGGATTATCTGCTTGCGCAAACCGAAGTTCGCTAAATCATTCAAATCCCCATGAAAAAACAGAACCTGTCCAGGAAATAAATATCGAGAAAGAAAACAGAGATTATGTATTCCATCTCGGCGATGTTATAGATATTAAATTATTTTACAATCCTGAACTTAATGATACCGTAACAGTAAGGCCAGATGGAAAAATATCTTTGCAGTTAATTGATCAAATTAAAGTCGAAGGATTAACACCTTCAGAACTTGATAGAATTATAACTGAGGAGTATTCAAAGAAATTACGCAATGTAGAAGTAACAGTTATTGTAAGAGATTTTGGGGGACAGAGAATCTTTATCGGGGGAGAGGTGAACTCACCAGGACTTATTCCAATATTCGGTAATCTGACAACCATACAGGCTATTTTTCAGGCCGGTGGATTTAAAGATACAGCCGAGTTAAAAAGTGTTGTAGTTCTTAGAAATCAGGGAACATTAAAGCCGCTGTTTATGACCATAAATCTTGCGGAGGATTTATCATCAGATACTCAAAGCAACGATATTGTGCTTGAACCTTATGACATTGTTTTTGTTCCAAAGAGTCAGATAGCGAAAATGAATCAGTTTGTTGATCAGTACATTGACAAGCTAATACCTATTTCGCGATCTTTGGGTATCTATTATAATTTAAATCCCGGAAGAGGATGGTAATCGTCGAATAAAATGATGATATCGCGATAATATTTCATGAATTTCTGTTTATGTAGATCGATAATGCATGCATATATTCAGTACCTCTATAATTTATAAATGTGCAATAGACCTGAATGATATTTTATTCTTAAGATTTAGAATATTATGACGCAAAAGCACGATATTGCCCCCACGTTAAGAGATCTTTTTTATGTAATATTTAAATATAAAGTAACAATTATCCTCTTTATAGTTTCCTCTGTCTTTATTGCTATACTTTATTCCTATACTTTTCTTCCGCAATATGAAGCTTCTTCAAAATTACTCATTAAATATGGGGGAGAAAACACGTTGCAGAGTTCAAGTGCTGCAAGTTCCTCCACAATAATTACTACAATGAATAATGCAGAAATTATCAATTCTGAGATAGAGTTCTTAACTGGAAGGGATATGGCTGAAAAATTGTTCATTGAAATGGGTGATGAGATATTGTTTAATGCGCAAGGCGATCAGAAGTCATTCTGGTTGAGAATTAAAAATTTTATAAAGACCAGTGTCTCTCGTTTTGTTAATTTTATAGATACAATTTTTTGGAAGATGGGGCTAAAAAAGAAATTATCACCCACCGAGAACGCCATTTTATCACTCCAGAATAATCTTTCAGCAGAGGTTATAAAGAATTCTAATTCTGTTAAGGTTGCTTTTAGATCTTCCTCCCCGGAATTGGCTGCTAATATTGTCAATGCTGCTATTTCTCTATATATCAAGTACCGTGTTGATGTTCATCGGTCATCAAATTCTTTAGATTTTTTCTTAACGCAAGCTGCCAATTTTAAGCAGAAAATGGATGATGCCGAAAATAAATTAAAAGAATTCAAGGATCAGTGGGATACAACAGACTTCGAAGAACAGAGACGCTACCTTTTGAAGTTGAATTCTGAGATTAAAAGGGAACTTCAAGAGACTGAGGTTGAGCTTGCAAGATTGCAAAAAAAAGTAAGTGCTACAAAGTATCTACTTGGAGAGGAAGCTACATCAAATACTTATGCAATGAATGAACTAAAGGTTATTCCGAAGAAGGGAATGGGGGAGTATGTCAACATTCGACCATCATCATCAGTAATTGATACCCCGATAGGTAAATTGAGACCCGGAGAACAGTTGGCTTATGTAAAATCCTTACCACTATGGTACGAGGTTAGACTTGAGAATGACGAAGTCGGGTATGTCAGTAAGACATGGACGGAACTTGTTTTTGATCCAACGGATGTGTCATCAATAAATAAAAGTGCTTATGTGATTAATGATAGCCAAGTTGTCGATTCTTTGAAAATGAAGCTTATTGATCTAAACATGAAAAAGATGGAACTTTCTTTAAAATATACTGATGACACTCCTTTTATCACTACCGTGGATGAAGAAATTCAAGATGTCAAGAATACACTCAAGGATGAAGAAATAAAATCAGCATTAGATGTAGATATTGAGTCATTAGAAGCTAAACGAAACAAGCTAACTGAATTTTTCAATAGATCAACTTTAGAAATGAAGACAAATAATGCGTTGGAACATGAATTACGTGTTTTGGAGAGAAATGTGAAGCAGTATTTAAAATTATATAATACTTACTTCGAGAAGTCTGAGGAAGCACGTATTTTGCAAGCAATGGATACAGCCAATATCACAAATGTAAAGGTTATACAACGGGCTTATCCTCCAATACTACCAGTTAGGACGTTTCAATTTATTCCGCAGAGAATTTTTAATGTCATAATGGCTTTTGTTATAGGTATTTTCACAAGTATTACCATAATCGTTTTATTAGAGACATTAAATCATTCTTTTAAATCTGCAGAAGAAGCAGAAAATTATCTTGATCTACCGGTTCTGGGCACATTATCAGATCAAAAACATACAATAAAAAGAGGGGTTTCCCCGAGAGAGCGAATATAAATTAAAATTCCGGTGCAAACAAGTGTTTCTGAAATTGAATAAATGAGCCCTGTAACATATACTGCAACCTCTGAAGTTTTCAGCGATAATCAATGGTAAATTATATTCAAATTGACAGTACCTTATCCGACACATCCATTGCGGAATTTAATAAGCTAAAAAATAATATATTTTTAATGTTGAAGAACCAGGAGTCGATGAAATCAATACTCATCGTTAGCTCACATTATAATGAAGGTAGCAGTAGTGTGGCAAGAAACCTTTCTCGTGTTATTGCCGAGGAATCACATCAGAAGGTTTTAATGGTAGACCTACGATTTGATGTGGCGTTAAGCAAACATAGTAAGGTCCGACATCCTGGTTTGTCAGATTATATCTTAAATGATTACCCATTGGAATCTGTTATGATGCAAACCAATATTCAGAATTTATTCTTACTATCACCTGGCAGAGCAGAGTGTAACCCCCTAAGTATTATAACTTCTCCAAAGTTTTCCGAACTGATGGATGAGGTGAAAAAAAAGACATCCTGTATAATTATTGATGCACCCCCAGTTCAGTATTGCCCTGAAAGCACTGTGCTTGCATCCAAGGTTGATAAAGTCATCTTAATTGTACAAGCTGAAAAGACAAAAAGAGAAGTTGCATTAGACACTAAGAGAAAGCTTGAAGCAGTGCATGCAAATATATTAGGTATTGTTTTCAACAAGAAAAAACATTATATTCCTCACTCAATTTATAAGCTTTTTTAATCTTCATTTTTTTCTTTCTTTGCATCTTAATTTTAAATCATATTATCAATATTCCCAGTCATATGGGATTACGCTGAACATCAATCCGGTGATATGAAGTCATCTGCTTCCGCTATAAATGAAAATAACAGAAGATTTATTCTTTTTTATTTTCTTATTATATTTGCTGGTTGCCTGACTGGATTAATCACATGCTTAGTGACAGGAATGCAGATAAAATGGTTTGTCGTATATTTATTCGCTATACTATTTTTTCTCGCCTTTACATTAACAAAACGACCAAAGAAATTTGCCCTTGGATTCTTTATTTTTTCCATACCGTTTTTTATAGGCAAGCAAATCATATCTTCAGGATACCAACTGAACACGGGTGGCCCTTCAAGTTTGGGCATCTTCTTATATGATATCCCTCTTTTATTGCTCCTTGTATATTTTGTTGCCGAAAAGGTCCAAAATAGAGACTCTGCATTTTATCTCCCTTCGGTATTTTATCCACTTGCGTTTACAATAATCTGGGGCTTTATAACGTTCGTAAACTCAGTTGAGCCAATGCTAACAATCATTGAAACGATATGGCTCTGTAAGATGGCAGTTATACTTATTATTATGACAAACCTTGTACAAGACAAAAAGGATCTGATATTTGTGTTGACTATTCTCATAGCAGGCCTTTTTATTCAGGAAATTGTAACGTTTACGCAGGCCTATTTTCAAAAATGGTTTACTTTCACTGGGGATGTAGAGAGAAGTACTTTTCTTGAAGGATCACACGCAGACGTATTCCGGGCCGGAGGCACTGTAGGGCCGCATAATGTGCAGTCTGCTTATTATGTTTTACTTATTCCACTAGCTTCCGGTTTATGCTTCAGTTGCAAGAAAAATATTGTCAGGTTTGTATTACTTCCAATCATCCTTTCCGGAATATTTGCTCTTATAATGACCTATTCGCGAAATGGTTATGTTAGCTTTATTATTGCAATGACAGCATTCGTACTTCTTGCTTGGCACAAAAATTTTATAACCAGACACCACATCATCCTGGGTGTGTGTGGCATTACCGTAGCATCACTTATTATTTTTACATTGTTTGGTGACAATCTTATTGCGCGAATCCGTTCAACTGCTGCAATTGGGCCAAGACTCGAGGGAATGGAAATCGCTTTGAACATGGTACGGCACCACCCCTTCATCGGGGTTGGACTGAATAACTTCTCTGTTGCAATGAGTGATGTTAACTATTCTCCTGAAGGGCTTTCCGCAATGCAGCAGACATATTTTGGCGGTGAATTCATCAGAACCGCAGTGCATAACAAGTTTCTTCTTGTAGCATCACAGACAGGTCTAATAGGGTTTTGCCTATTTATGTGGATGCTTTATATTATTTACTCTTATGCGGCTAAGCTTTTAAAAGTCCAAAGCAGATTTTATGGCGGAATAGGAATTGGCATGATTGCGGCCATGATAGGTGCCTCAATACAGATGCTTTTTGACATCTATAATTCTGACCTTTTAATAACGATATTCTGGGTCCTTGTAAGTATAATTTTCATTTCACACAAGCTGCACTCGCAAGAGGGGAAGGGCGCCCTGAGAGGCAGACCACTTCTCCGTCAAGCTTTAAGAGGAGACTGTTGCGAAAGGTCATATTAGTTTATCCTGACACACGGAATTCCGAAGAAAACCTGATTCTCCCGCTGTCACTTGTTTATATCGCAACCCCGCTGAAGGACCGTTTCGAAATAAAGATTATTGACCAGCGCGTGGACAGGCAGTGGAGAAAGACCCTTTGTGACGAATTGCAGAGAGGTAAAGTGCTCTGCGTCGGGATTTCATCGATGACCGGTCCGCAGATTTCAGGAGGGATTGAAGCCGCCGAGATAAGTAAAAAGCACGCCCCTGAAGTACCTGTTGTCTGGGGAGGGGTGCATCCGAGCCTGCTTCCGCAAGAGACAATTCAACACCCGTTAGTGGACATTATCGTAGTGGGAGACGGGGAGGAAACATTCAGGGAACTTGCAGAGGTATTAAGCTCTGGAGGTGACAAAAAGAACGTTAAAGGAATTCTTTACAAGGAAGGCGGCACAGTTGTTCGTACAGCTGACCGCGAACAATTCCCAATAAACAGGCTGGACAATCTCTCATATGACGTAATAGATATAGAAAGATACAAATCCACGCCTCTCTGGACTAACAGTAAGAGTCTTCCGGTGATTACCAGCAGGGGATGTCCTTTCAGGTGTTCATACTGTTATAATCTCCAGTTTTCCAAAAAAAAATGGACATCCCTTTCCCCGAAGCAAACAGTATCATCAATCGAGGGACTTGTAAATAAATATAATATTTCGGGGATATTCCTTCTTGATGACAACTTCTTCGTAAACCTCAAACGGGCGGAAGCGATATGCAGACTTATTATCGAAAAAGATCTGAACATATCAGTTTATAACGCCAACTGCAGAGTAGACACTATAATAAAGATGGATGACAGTTTCCTTCAGCTAATCAGGAGGGCCGGCTTTAATCAACTCTTTATCGGAGTTGAATCTGGCTCCGACAGCGTGCTCGAAAAGATCCATAAAGACATCAGAGTGAACCAGGTTCTTGATGCCAGCACTAAGCTCAGGAAGGCCGGGATTAAATCATTTTACAGTTTCATGGCCGGATTCCCTTTTGAGACTTTGGAGGATATAAAAAAAACCCTGAGTCTGATGAATCGCCTGCTGGAAGAAAACCCTGAGGCCATTGTGTACAAGCTCCAGCTGTACACGCCTTTCCCGGGCACCACCCTCTTTGAAGATGTATCAAGGCAGGGGATGACATTCCCGAAGACCCTTGATGGGTGGGCCGCCTATCATTATGACCATATACACTTCAAAGGGTTTAATAAGGAGCACCGCAGGTTTCTTGAAGATTTCCATCTGTATACGACTTTCCTGGACAGGAAACTCCATAATAACAGTTCTTTCATTAGGAAACTGATTTCCAGTTTTTATTCCAGGATTCTCCACTACAGGCTGGATCATGGATGTTATGCATCAAATTATGAACTCTACCCCTTGAAATTAGGGCTCGAAGCAAGCAGGAGGCTGTTTCACTAGATGTTAAAGTTCTTTTCGATCAACAATATGAAAAAATTCATCCACAACCCTCGGAGAGCAGTCTCCAAGGGAATACACAAGGTGACCACACAGGTTGCCGCTTCATGCATGAGCGGCTACAGCCCCTTTCCGGAGAACCTTACTTTTTTTCTGACCTATCGCTGCAACCTCAGGTGCAATGTATGCGGCCAGTGGGGCCAGACCGGGTACGTAAAAAACTTTTCTGCTGAAAAGCTGCGCGACGAGCTGGACATAAACACTCTCAAAAATAGGATTGACGAGATTGCCCCCAAACGGCCCCAGATAACAATGTGCGGTGGTGAGACACTGCTTTACAGTGACTGGTATGAGTTCATGAGCCATGTAAAGTCAAGGGGTCTTGAATGCGTATTAACGACAAATGGAACAATGCTTGAAGAGAACGCCGAAAGACTTGTGGACATAGGGCTGGACAAAATAAGCCTTTCCCTTGACGGACCTAAGGAGATCCATAACAGTGCAAGGGGGTCAGATACTGTTTTTCAAAAGGCGACCCGCGGCATTGAGATGATAAATGAACTGAAGGCGAAAAAGAGCACTGGCCGTCCGCTGGTAGAGATCGGATGTACTATTTCGGACCAGAACTATCGGTATCTTGATGATGTCATAAAACTGGCTGAATCAATGAACGTGAGTTGTCTTATATTTCTCCACCTCTTTTTCATCGACGACGCCGTTTACGAACGTCAGTCAAAACTGTACAGAGAGCTGTTTAAGACCGAATCGATCCACTGGTCAGGATACAGGTATAAGCCAGAAGGGCTCGACCTTGAGTACCTTGTCCATAAACTTGATGAAATCAAGTCAACACAGCATGGGATTCCCATTCTGATCCACCCTGAATTCACTGGAGAGGAGATTAACAGGTACTACAGCCAGTCGGCTTTTCTGTCAACGTCATACCAAAACTCCTGCCTCGCGCCCTGGACGTCCGTTTATGTGTTGCCAAACGGTGACATAAGTCCCTGCTCCAGCTTTGTTGCAGGCAATATACGGGACAAAAGTTTTGTCGATATCTGGAATAATGAAGAATTCAGACGCTTCAGGCTGGAACTGAGGCAGAGGACGTTTTTCCCCGCCTGTCCCAGGTGCTGTGAATTTTACAAGCATTGAAGGTCACCTTCATGTTTTATATTAAATATCCGATGCCAACGCTGCCCAGCAAATGAACCTGTTCTCAACCATCATAAAAAACTCGTCTTTTCTGTTTTTTGCGAGGGTAGCAAACCCCGCCGTAACAGTAGTAATCGGGTTATATATCGCAAAGACGCTCGGGGTCGAGTATTTTGGCCAGTTTTCCTTTGTCCTCAGCTATTTCTTCCTGATAAGCATGGTGTTCTCTCTGGGACTTGGCACCATTGTCAGCCGGGACACAGCGAAATCCCCTGAAGAGGTGGGACTTTATTTTTCGAACGCAAGTCTGATAGGAATAGTGTCCGGTGCCGCCGGGATAATACTTATGTTGCTGACCGCCAGTTTATTCAACCTCAGCGGGGAAGGAATAAGCGCCCTGTATATAATCAGTCTGGCGATCTTCCCTTCTATCCTGATCTATATCTGGGAATCCCTTATCATCACATTCGAAAAAAATCACTACATAGTCGCCGTGCAGTCGGTGGAATCGTTAATAAAGATCGTTCTGGGGTTCTTTTTCCTTTATAAAGGATACGGGCTGGCGGCTTTAATGGGCGTCTTTCTTTTTTCCCGTGTTGCAGGCGGGGTCATCTATTATTTTGCTCTCGCCCGGATATTCCGTCCCATGGCGCTGAAGATCGATATGAGGGCCGTCAGAAAAATAGTCATGATGGTGCCGGCCTTCGCGGGCCTTTATGTATTTTCGGTGCTTTTTTCGAAATTAGATATCATGATGATCGCACTGATGAAGGACTACAATGATGTCGGTATTTATAGTGCAGCATACAAACTGCTTGAGATATCCTTCATGCTTCCTACATGCGTGATAGCGGTCTTCTTCCCTGTGCTGTCACGATACTCTAAGGAATCGAGACGGGATTTCATGAATATATCAACAAAGGGAATATTTTACTCAGTGGCCGTTCTTTTCCCGGCAGTTATTGTATTAATATACTTCGGCGATTCAATCATATACACACTTTATTCCCGTGAATTCACTGGCTCGATACTGTCCTTTCAGATACTGATAGTCACCCTGGGGTTCTACATGATAGATCAGATATTCGCGCATTCTCTTGTCGCCTGCGACCTGCAGAACCTCAATCTCAAGGCGGTGGTTTCAGGAACCGTAATAAATATAGTGCTGAACCTTATGCTAATCCCGAGGTACAGCTATATCGGTGCCAGTGTCGCAACTCTGGTCTCAATGGCGGCCGTTACCGCGATACATTATTATTTCGTCAGCCGCCATCTTTACCGCTTTAACTTCGCGAAAATGACTTTGGCCATATCAATCGCCATCTTTTTTTTCGGAGTTCTGTATTTGATTCGAAGCATCCCCCTTATAATACTACTGCCCCTTGCAGTTATTACATACACGTTTCTTGTTATCGCCATAAAATTCTATTTTTCAAGATGCGGCCCTGTTTGCGCTGCCCGTTAGAAGTAAGATAAATCATTCAGAAGGCACAATTGTCATGTAATGAATATACTTATCGTTTCTCCGTTCTTACCGCTCCCCCTGGTCTCAGGGGGACATACAAGGCTATTTAACCTTATAAAGGAACTGTCGTCCCGTCATGTCCTTGACCTTGTAGCTCCTGTTTCCGGCGGCGAAAAGGATTTCGTGCCGGAAATGAAAAAGTTTTGCAGGCATGTCGTGACTGTGAACATAGACAGGCTTTATCTCAGGGGAGGGAAAAACAAACCGGGACTTCTGCATCTGGGCCGGATAATAAGCAGGCTGTGGTCGTTTCTCAGGGGAGTTCCATTTGAGGCATCGGCCTTTTACTACCCGGACCTACAGACCAGGTTAAATAAACTGCTTGCTGCAAACAGCTATGATGTCATACAGGTAGAGTTTACTAGAATGGCCCGTTATTTCAAAGAAGGGTTCTTCAGGAAATACGCGGCTCAGAAGGTACTTATCGATTATGACCTGGCATTTATAGCCCATAAAAGGAAATATGAATGCGCAAGCAATATCTTGTCAAGGACCATCAGCTACATTGACTATAAAATAAACCTGTCCTTCGCTCTCAATACATGGAAGCTGTTTGATGAATTTGTTGTCGTCTCGGAGGTGGACAAAAAAAAGGCTCTAAAATACATGCCAGGGCTGTCGGTCAATGTGGTGTCAAACGGAGTTGATCTCAATTACTTCGTGCCCGCAGCAAAGGAAAAGACCGAACGGAGACTCCTTTTTCTCGGTGGCAGCGGGCATTACCCAAACGCCGACGGGCTGATATATTTTATGTCGGAGGTGTTCCCCCGTGTCAGGGAAATGGCAAGTGATATCGCAATAACGGTGGTGGGTGGTGGTTGGGACAGTTATAATGGACGGATTCCGGGCAGTAACCTGATACATTTCGCCGGCTATGTGGATGATGTCAGGGAATATATGAAAGGGACTACCGTATTTATCGCACCTATAAGGATCGGCGGGGGCACGAGATTGAAGATACTCGAGGCTATGGCGATGATGGTGCCGGTCATATCTACTTCGATGGCATGTGAAGGCCTCTATGCCGAAAGTGAGCACCATCTGCTTATTGCCGATATACCGGGTGAGTTTGCCGAAGGGATCTTTAGGCTCTTTGAGGATGAAAAATTACGTGATACTATTACTAAAAATGCCTATAAACTGGTAAAGGAAAAATTCAGCTGGGACAAACTGTCCCTTGATCTCGAGAAAATATATGGAAATACTGATCGGAAAATCTAAGAAGCCGAGGTACAAGGGATCCCCCTGCTCGGATGTCGGTATCATGCTATCTATCGTTATAGTCAATTACATGTCGAGAGACTATCTGCGTTCATGCCTCGACAGCATATTCAGCGGGGATATGGAAGGAGTCGAAATTATAGTCGTAGACAATGGGTCAAAGGACAGAAGCGTAGAGATGGTTAGAGAGAATTTCCCCTCAGTGAATGTGATAGAGCAGGAAACGAATGTCGGTTTTGCCCGGGCTAACAACATCGCAATAAAGATGGCAAAAGGCAGATACATCCTTATCCTCAACCCCGACACCGAACTGAAGACCGACACACTGAAACGCCTCGTTGACTTCATGGAAAATGAGCCCACTGTAAGCGCTGCCGGATGCAAGGTGCTGTATCCCGATGGCAGGAATCAGCTTTCCTGCGGTTATCTTCCGACAGTTGCCTCCGCGATCTGGGGAGGACAGGCCATCAACAGGATCTTCCGCAAGTTCTTTCCCGGACGGAATTTCTTCGGTGCCTGCGCTTTAGACCCGGAAGCCCTTGATTCCAGCCACGAAGTTGAGACGCTGCTTGGAGCATGCGTGATCCTGAGAAAAAATATTTTAGAGACAATCGGACTTTTTGATGAAGGTATGTTTGTGTATTTTGAAGAATGCGACCTGTTTTACAGGATAAGGAATGCCGGCGGTAAAATCATGTACACTCCTGACGCGACAATTTATCATCATGCCGGAGGCAGCAGCAGCATGGCCCTGCAAAAGTCAGTTACATATTATCTCACGAGCCAGGAGTACTATTTAAAAAAAAATCTGTCGCTGCGCCGGGTATTCCCTTTTAGGGCATCGGTTATGGTGAGTGCCTTTGTCAAATCCGCACTGCTAGCGACCACCTACCCGCTCAGCAGCGGCAAAGATCAGCGGCATATGAAATACAAGATTTTATGGCACTGGTACACATTCCTTCATTTACTGAAAAACCTCTTTTCACAGTCGGGACGTCCCGAAATAAAAACGTCTTAAACTACAGTATGAATTATTGATGAAGCTTATTATTATTTACCCTGACATTTTAAAAGGTGCCGGATGGTCCGGCTACTTTTATACCGGCATAGGCTACCTCTCGGCGGCCGCCCGAAAGGCAGGCCATGATGTGTCGCTTATTCATGTTACTCGCGTTCCGGAGCAGGAGAAGTTCATGCGGAGGGTCGGGGCCGAAATTGCCTCTGACGGCGAAGCGCTGATAGGATTCTCCGCTACAACTAACATGTTTCCCTTTGTCCGCCAATGGAGTAAGTGGATCAAGCAGACGTACAGCAATACCATAATCGTGGGGGGTGTGCACCCTACCCTGAATCCCGAAGAGACGATACGCTTCGAAAGCCTTGACGCAATCTGTGTGGGTGAAGGCGAAGGGCCCATTGTTGAAATCTTGGACGCCCTTCAGAACAGGGGGGAGATATCGGGGATACTGAATATCTGGACAAAAAACAAGGGCGAAATTCGCAGAAATCAGATCAGGCCGGTCGTAAAAGACCTTGATACCCTGCCCTTTCCGGACAGGGGAATTTTTGATTACAGCAATCTGGATAGGGAAAAGGAGGGAATCGGTGTCTTTATGGCGTCACGTGGATGTCCATACAACTGCTATTACTGCTGTAACCATGCGATTAAAAACTGCCTTGGGAGCACCTCGGGTTATATGAGATTCAGAAGCGTAAAAAATGTGATTGAGGAAATCAAACAGGTAATTAAGGAATATCCGTTCATCAAATTTCTCCATTTTGATGACGACATACTCCCAATAAATAAAAAGTGGTTCAGGGAGTTTTCCGAACATTATTCAGACGTTGTCGGCCTGCCGTTTGAGTGTAATATGCGTCCCAACCTCATTGATGAGGCCACAATAGGCCTCCTGAAAAAGGCGGGCTGCAGGACGCTGAGGCTGGGGCTGGAAAGCGGCAACTCGTTTATCAGAAACGAGATATTAAACCGAAGCCTTTCGGAAAACACGATCGTCAGGGCGTCCAGGCTTTGCAGGGAAGCGGGAATCAGGCTCTATACGTTCAATATGGTAGGCCTTCCCTCGGAGGACATGTCAGCACGGCTTGACACCATAAAGCTGAACGCGAAAATAAACTCGGACGAGGAACAGGTCTCGATCTTTTACCCCTACGAAAAGACAAAACTGTTCGATATCTGCCTGGAGCAGGGGCTTATCAGGAACCAGGACGTTTCAGACCCTTTCAAGGACACGTCCCTCTCTTTTGACCCTGTCTCAAAAAACCAGATTGTCTTCACCGCATACTATTTCACGATACTTGTCAGGCTGTATAAATTATATATGAAAATGCCGCCGCCATTGGAGAGAGCCATGGAGAGATTTTCAAGCGGGGTTCTCTCATCCCCGTTTACCGCCAGGACGCTTTATCCCCCCATGATCGGCCTGCTCCGGTTTTTAAAGAGCAACGCGGCCCTTGAAAATATGGCCCGGAAAGTCAAGCACACGATCCTTGGTAGCGGAAAGGACGGTCAGAAGACATGAAGCGCCCCCGCATTGGAATAAATGCGCTGTTCCGCGGAAAGCCATCCGGAGTGGCAAACTATATTATTAATCTTGTAAAGCAGCTTGCGCGGCTTGACCGCGAAAACGAGTACTATATTTTTGTTACAGAAACGAACAGGCGCTATTTCGATCTGAAGCAGGATAATTTTCATGAGGTTATCTGCACGGTCAACACTGAAAACCCCCTTTTCAGGAGGCTATGGGAACAGACCATGTTTCCGAAGATGGTAAAGGATCTCGGACTTGACTTGTTGCACTGCCCGGTCAATATAGTGCCGTTTTCGATTAAGTGCAAAAGCGTTGTAACACTTCTGGACTGCCAGTATTTTCAGGAATCGTCTCGCAACACGTTCCTGAGAAAACAGTTCCATAAAATATTTATGAAACTCTCTCTGAACAAGGCCGAAGCCCTCATTACGATATCAAACAGCATGAAAGAAGAAATCACGCACTACATAGGCGAAAACGGTAAAAACATCTTTGTGACGCATCTAGGCCAGGACTATGACAGAAATGCCGGCCGCATTGAGAAGACAGAAACAGTCAGGCAGAAATTTGGGCTTGAGAGAAAATACCTTATGTTCGTCGGATTTCCCCAGTTCAGGAAGAACCTTCCCGGGTTGCTGAAGGGATTCGCAAAGGCGCTGTGCAGACTCACGGATCCTTATGACCTTGTTTTCTGCGGCGACTTTGACACAACGATAGAGTCGGACTATCCCAACATGTTGAAAGTCATTGCGGAACAGGGGCTTGAATCCCGCGTGAAATTCATTAACTACCCGGAAAACGATGACCTGCAGTTCCTCTTGACCGGGGCGGAACTTTTGGCGTTCCCCTCATTTTACGAGGGATTCGGACTGCCCGTGATAGAAGCGATGGCTTGCGGTACACCGGTGCTCGTTTCGGATATTCCGGTTATGCACGAGATAGCAGGTGAAGCCGGTGGATATATCAATCCCTATGATATCAACGACATCGCTGATGGCATATACAGACTGATATCAGACAAAGATCTCAGGCAGAGATTAAGCGAAGAGGGAAAGAAAATGGCATCACGGTTTACATGGGGAAATACCGCTGAAAAGACACTTGAGTGCTACAGGAGCGTCACGAACTGAACAGGATTATCGGGAACAATGCCAGCGGCAAATAAAATACACACAGGTTTCTCGCGAAATATCGAGCTGTTTAGGCGCCATGCGGATTCATTCTTCAGGCATAACACTTTCGTCAAGCTCGCGAACCTGTGCTTAATCTATTTGCAGAAATGGACAAACAGGTCAAGACTAAGTGCCCACCCCTTTGAAATAATAATCGACCCAGTAAACATTTGCCATCTCAAATGCCCACTCTGTCCCACTGGCCAGCGCCTTAACGCAAGGCCACATGGCAGGATGAGCTTTAAAAAATATCAAGGCATAATTGACGAGCTCGCCAAATGGCTCTATAAGGTACGCTTTTACAGTTGGGGCGAGCCTTTGCTGCACAAGGACATATACAGGATGATTGCGTACGCGAACGAAGGCAACATTGGCACCGAAATAAGCACGAGCCTCAATGCCTTCGATCAGTCGGATACAGGCAGGCTTCTGGAATCAGGGCTTGAGCTGCTGATAATTTCTCTTGACGGCCTGGATAGTCAGACCTATAGTCATTACCGCGTCGGGGGGGACTTCGACAAGGTCATCGGCAACATCCGAGCCATTGTACAAGAGAAGAAAAAAAGAGGTACGAAGTATCCGGTCATAGAACTGCAGTTTCTTGTGATGAGGCATAACGAACACCAAGTCCCCGACCTGAATAAACTGGCCAAAGATCTTGGCGTAGATAGAGTTAAAACAGGGCCAGTTACAATTAATATTTATAATGGTGATGACCACATGTGGCTCCCCTCTGATGAGCAGGGAAGCCGCTATGCATACAGCACCATGGTAGACAAGCTCTACTCCCGCAGAATAAAATGCGAGTGGCTCTGGCGTAGCACCGTCATAAATTGGGACGGGACAGTCACTCCTTGCTGTGTTTACGAAGGGAAGAAAAGCGAGCTCGGCTCTCTGGATGACGCATCATTTAATGACATATGGAATAGCAAAGCCTATATTGCTTCAAGAGAGACATTCATTGGAAAACCCAACAAAACAGGAAGAAGTGCCACCACGATATGTACTCGCTGCAAAGGTATTCCCACAGCTCATGACAGGAAACAGCATGGACTGTATTAAGGAAAACTTCAATTATCCTGACCGATATCTACTAGGGATACTTTGTGTTTCATTTCTGTTAAGGATCTGGGGAATTTCATACGGAATGCCCTATGCTTTCATTCTGGACGAAACATATCTCGTTAACCGTTCTCTCGCATTTGGTACGGGTGATTTCAACCCACATCTATTTGAATGGCCGGGGCATCTTTTGATGTATGCCCTTTTTGCAATATACGGAGTATATTTTGTTGTCGGATACGTCGTGGGCATTTTTTCATCCGCGGAGGACTTTGCTCTCTCGTTCATGTCTGATCCTTCGTATTTTTATATAATCGGCCGGGTGTTCATTGTCCTGCTGAGCACCACCACTGTATATGTAACATATCTTGTAGGCACATGGGCATATGACCGAAAAACGGGGTTGATCGCGGCGATTTTCCTGGCCGTGTCGCCGCTGGTGTCTGGCGTTGCTCACTTTATACTGACCGACAATCTGGTTCTGCTAGCTTCAATAGGTTTATTTATTCCTGCCTTACGAATAATAAGTACAGGTCTAGCTAAGGACTATTTCTGGGGCGGGCTGATTATCGGACTCGGTATGGCAATTAAATATAATGCAGGAGCCCTCATTATTCCTCTTGGTGTTGCCCACATGCTGCATATTGTCCAAAATAGAAAACCAATATTAAGCATATATGTTCATAAAAGATTCTTTATAGCGGGTTTATCCCTTTTGAGTGGCTTTCTTATGGGATGTCCCTATTGCTTGCTTGATTACCCTTCGTTTATCAGGGATTTGGTGTTTCAGTTTTCCAGGGTAAGTGAAGTAGGTATGATCAATGCGGAATATGCCAGTCCTTTTCTTTACTACCTTCAAGAAGCCCTCGCAGGAGGTATAGGACTGGGCATAACAATTGTCTGCCTCTTCGGCATAGCTCATTCCCTATACCAACGAAGGAGTGTTGATATTCTCTTCCTCATATATATTGCAATTTATTTTCTTTACGTTAGCAGTTGGAAGGTCGCCATTGACAAGTACTTGCTGCCCATAATACCCTCTATAATTATCATAGGGGCCTCAATGATAAGCCGCATTTCCGACAAGCTTCCCGTTCATCAGAAGATTAATTCATACATTATGATATCTGCTATCTTTATTTTAGGGGCAGAGCCTCTGGTGAAATCCTTGCAGGTGGACTACACATTGACTCAGAAAGATACCCGAAGCATTGCTAAAGAATGGATAGAAGCCACAATAAGTGAAGGAACGAAGATTGCCATTGACTCAGGACGGCTGAATATAGCAAAGCTGAGTCCCCCTTTAAACGATACTCCAAACAATCTTTATAAAATATTTGTTGAGAGGGGAATGATCAGTGACAACAAATATCTGAAATCCGTGGGAAACATATCTAATAAATATTATGATCTGCTTACCAGATCAAACTCTGGGAAGAAATATCCTTTGACTCGTATCGTGCTCAGTTCTGACGGACGTGTTGACAGAAGCCTTAGTGTCGAGGAGCTCATAAAAAACAATGTTGAGTATGTTGTTGTCAGCAGCTTTGCCTATGAAGGATATGTCTCACCTTCATACAGGCAGAACCACCCGGAGGCAGCTGACTACTATACACGTTTTTACAGGGAACTTGATGAAACATACAACTTAATAAAAGAATTTCGATCCGATCCCAACAGGAGGCAGGGGCCCACAATAAAGATATACAGAATCCCAGCCTCTGAGTCCGGCAAGGCGATGATCAGTGAGGTTTACAATGAGAAATAATCTAACGATTTCAATCGTTAATTACAACATGAAAAACAGCACGCTGCTATGTCTGAAATCGCTCTATGAGGATCAGAACGGCCTTGACACTGACATTTATGTTGTTGACAATAATTCCTCTGACAACAGTGTTGAAGCCATAAGGAGTGCATACCCAGCCGTGAACCTGATAGTGAATAAGGATAATAGAGGGTTTGCTCGGGCAAACAATCAGGTTCTCCAGAAATTCAAGTCCGAGTATTGCCTGATACTGAACCCTGACGTGACCATATTTCCCGGTACTCTGAGAGGGATGGTGGATTTTATGAACAATACACCAGATGCGGGGATCTCGGGTTGCAAGGTCCTTAATAGCGATGGGACGATTCAATACTCATGTCGGAGGTATCCTAATATTATTATCATTATTTGGCGGGCACTGTTGCTTGACCTCTATTTCCGTCGTAATAAAATAATCGATTCCTACTTGATGAAAGACTGGAATCACGACACGGTGAAGCATGTAGACTGGCTTACAGGATGTTGTTTGATGATAAGGAAGGAGACGTTAGAGGACATAGGAATGATGAACGAAAAGTATTTTCTCTATTTTGAAGACGCAGATCTCTGTTACCGGGTGAACAAGAGATGGAAAGTCTACTACCTGCCCGATATTTCTATGACACATGAATTTCAGCACAGGAGCAGAAAGTTCGGGCATATGTGGCATACCCTCCATCATATAAAAAGTGCATACCATTTTTTTAGTCAGCATGGGTTATTTCCCAAGTGAAAACTGTAATTAACCTATATTAAAAGGGATTTTTTATGCTTAAGAAAGAATTGAGATTTTATTCAAGAGTGCTAAGTTTTATTGGATCGTTCGGGATATTGATTTCCTGTGTCACCGTTCCAGTAGCGCAAGGTGGAATTACAGTCAACAGTAGCATTGATGATTTTGAAAAAAAGCTTCAACGGTGGAACCCTGTTAGTCACGATACGGTTAGTCTTAACTATAAGCTTGATTCAGGCCTTGTAAAAGAAGGCTCGAATTCATTAAAGTTACAATATTCATTCAAGAAAAATTTTCCCTTCTTTTCCTTCCTTATAAAAGACCTCGATGGCAGCGTAAGCTGGGCCGAGTTCGACTCGATATCACTATGGTCATATGTCCCCGAGGCGTCAAGCGACCTAAGCGGACTATCTGTAATGGTCTTCGGGGATGACGGAAGCGAATATCTTGCTCAGAACGTACGGAACCTGCAACAGAAGGGATGGGTTCTGACCCGGCTCCCTTTTTCTGCCTTCATGTTGTCAAAGGCAGGACCAGGCAAAAACAAGTCAGAACTTCTGAATGCCAGAAAAATCAAAAAGATAGGTGTAGGCATATATCAACCTGTTAAATTCAGTGACAGGTCATTTTCCATATATATTGACGAAATTACATTATACAAAGACGAAGGGCATGAGGCCGAGGGTTCGGCGCCGGACAAGACTCCTCAAAAGAATTCCCAGGACGGGTCATCGACAGTGCTTAACTTTAACTCAGCAGACTCAGGCTGGAAGAAAAATATAACCGGCAAGATTACCATTGATTATTCCTTTGACAGCTCCAGGATAAAGACAGGGAAGACATCGATGAAAGTTAAATACAGATTCAACAAAAAAGAGCCCTTCGCGGGATACCTTGAAAAGGAACTTGGCCTGCCGAACGATATGGAGACTGCTGATTCCCTCAATTTCTGGACCTATATTCCTGAGGCAGCCAAGGACCTGATCGACTTGTCGGTGATGCTTTATGAAAAAGACGGAAGCGCGTATATCGCACAGCATGCCCGGGGGCTGAAGACCACCGGCTGGCAAGAGACATCCATCCCATTTTCTAGATTTTATCTAGCTGGGAGCTGGACACGGGATGAAAACGAGTCGCTAGATCTTGAACAGATACATAAAATAAGCATCGGGATATATCAGCCGATGAAGTTCACAGACAGTGACTTCTTGATTTATATTGATAACATTCGTACCGCACGCTCAGAAGCTGACCAGGTATCAAAAGCAGCGCCTTCCGGTCCCGTTGTCAGGACCAATGAACTGCAGAAGTACGAACCGCCCGACGGCAGTGTGTACCACGGGGTATGGGCATTTGAAATGAAAAAGGGATGGGGCTCAGACAGAAAAGACTGGGAGAACCAGATTGATGAAAAAGAGCTTGCAGAATATGAGAAGTTAAGCGGAAAGTCAGCTGCCATATTATCATTTGCCTGGTTTCTGGACTGGGAGTTCCCGTTCGAGATGTGCAGAAAAATAGACAGTATGGGCAAGGTCCCCCATCTGGGAGTTACTACAAGGGCAATAAAACTTTCGGACATCATAAACGGTAAGATCGACGGTAAGATAGCAGAATGGGCCGAGAAAGCAAAAAGCTACGGGAAGCCCGTGTTCATAAGGTTCCTTGCCGAGATGAACGGCAACTGGAACAGCTACAGTGAAGCCTACGACCCGTCACAGACCCATGATATGTACATTAAGGCCTGGCGCCATGTATATGACAGATTTAAAAAAGCAGGAGTTACTAACCTGGCCTGGGTCTGGGCACCGACATCGGTCGACATAGGCAACATACACTGGACTGATTACTACCCGGGTGACGACTACGTTGACTGGGTCGGCCTATCCGTGTATTCTTTCCTCGGAAACGGCGACCCTGAAACTCAGATTATGGGACTCTATAATGATTATGCGGCCCGCAAACCGATAATGATCGCCGAAAGTGCCGCAGGCGATGCTGACGATAACCCCGGGAGATACAAACCCGGAAAGAGATATTTTGATAACCCGGAGATGTGGATCAACAGGTATTTCAACACTCTTGAATCAAAGGCGAAGCGGGTCAAGGCCTTCGTCTGGTTTAATATGGAGCAGGAACGAGTCTGGAAAATTCAGGAATCAGAGCAAAAAATCAACGCATACAGGAATCGTCTCAGCAATAAGAGATATGATGCAAGACTGGAATAACACAGCGTAGACTATACGGCAATAATTTATCTCCAAATCAGTGCAATCCGAAATTTTAATGACAACTGAATTGTCGAATTAATGAAGATAATTCTTATAAATCCCCCTTCCGAAGAGGGACAATATGAGCACGATCTTATGTCGATCCCGAAAATCGGCATTGGGTACATATCCGCTTTTCTCGAAAAGAACGGCATTGACTGTTTGGTCATCGATTCGAAATTTGAAAAAATAAACCTTGACGAGGTTTTGAGAAGAGTCGAAAGGGAAGCTCCGGACATTGTGGGCATAAGCGCTATGACATCCGAGATACATAGCGGCGCCGAGACAGCCCGGGCAGTCAAGAACCTATTGCCGACGTGCATGACTGTCGTAGGGGGCGCCCACGCCATCTCGATCCCGGTTGAAACCATGGAGGAATTCCCACAGTTTGATATCCTCGCAACTGGGGAAGGAGAGTACACGCTTCTTGACATTGTCAATGCCATCAAGGCGCGGGAGCCCTTTGACGATATAAAGGGGATTCTGTTCCGTAGTGACGGTGAAATTAAGTCAACCCCTCCGAGGGAATGGATCACAGACCTTGACAGCCTGCCATTTCCTGCATGGCACAAATATCACAGGGTAGCCCCTTTCTATTATGTGCTCTCTTCGAGAGGGTGCCCCAACAACTGTGCTTTTTGCAAGACCATACTCGGTAAGAAACAGCGGAAGAGGTCTCCTGAGAATGTTGTTGATGAGATTCAATGGCTTCACGACAGGTTCAATGTAAAAAAATTCATTTTTCAGGACGAGACCTTCACAATGGACAGCAAAAGGACCGAACAGCTCCTGAATCTGATCATCGAACGGGAACTTCATCGGGAAATGGAGTGGGTGGCCCAGACCCGTGTTGACAGGGTTGATGAAAATATCTTCATGCAGCTAAAGAGGGCCGGATGCAACTTGATAGAGTTCGGTGTAGAATCTGGTAACCAGGAGATCCTCAACTCGGTAAATAAGCGGATCACGCTTAAACAGGTGGAAGATGCAGTGCGGCTAGCGAAGCAGGCCGGGCTGAGGGTAGGCTGCAGTTTTATTCTCGGCCACCCGTTTGAAACAAAAGAGACCGCCGAGGACACGGTAAATTTTCTTGTAAAGCTGAACCCTGACAATATATCTATTGGAATTATGGTGCCAATCCCCGGAACAAAGATTTACGATATGGCTAGAAAGGGCGAAGGCAATTACCTCCTTACATCCAGCGACTGGAGGGAGTTCGTGAAATTTGGCGGCGGCGGGCTTGAATTTACAGGAATATCACGTCACAAGCTGGAGATAATGCAGGCAAAGGCTTACCTTAAACTCTATCTCAAAAACTACAGGATAATCGATTTCATCGCTTACGCGTATGAGCATCGGAGACAGGCCCTTGCAGCGGCTAGGAAAATGCTGAGGTTCTGATCTTAACAACCTTTTTTTATTCATTCAGAGACGGTGAATATTCATGAACGGAAACAATACATTTCTGTCGCTGGTCGTGCCTACCTATAACGAAGCTCGCAACCTGCCTTCGCTTCTGGCCATGATCCATCAGTCGCTGCAGGGCATTTCACATGAAATCATTATTGTGGACGATAACAGCCCGGACGGGACAGGAGATATGGCCAATGATCTTGCCGCCAGATATCCTCTGATCGTCATTCACAGAAAAGGCAAACTCGGTCTGGCCTCCGCGGCAGTAGACGGATTCAGGGCCGCCAGGGGAAAAATACTCGGCTGTATGGACGCAGATCTCAGCCATCCGCCTGAAATCCTACCAATCCTGCTCAGCACTATAGAGGATGAGGGTTATGATATGGCCGTAGCGAGCAGGCTCGTTGAAGGTGCGGGAGTTGTCGGAACCTGGCCCCAGTACCGAAAGCTCAACTCTTATGTCGCGACACTGCTGGCAAGACCCCTGACGCCGGTCAAAGACTCTATGTCCGGCTATTTCCTGCTGAAAAAAGAGGTTATTGACGGCATCATTCTTACTCCGACCGGCTACAAAATAGCTCTGGAAATAATGGTAAAAGGCAATTATAAAAGAATCAAAGAAGTCCCGTTCCTTTTTGATAACAGAACACGGGGAAAAAGCAAAATGGATATCAAAGTACAGATGGAATATCTGCTTCATATCGGCTGTCTCTATACCTACATCATAAAACAGCGTCTCACGGGCGGGAGGAGGAGTTAGTGGGTAAACTCACGTTCATCTTCCCGAGGTTCAAATATGTGGCAGGAGATTTTTCTATTGGACTTGCCTACCTGTCGTCCTACCTAAAGAGAGAGATCCCTGACATAGAAATAAGCATGATCGATACCACATTTAATCCTTTGGACGATTATGTCTCGGAACAGTTAAGGAAGCTCAAACCAGACATTGTGGGGATCTATATGGATACCCTGATGAGCGAGGACGCGCTTAGGATGGCAAAACTGGCAAAAGCCTCTTCGGCCTATGTAGTAGCGGGCGGTCCCCACGCCAGCATATTGCCGCAGGCGGTGATAAACAATGAATATGTCGACGCAGTATGCGTTGGTGAGGGAGAAGTATCCCTCACAGAGCTGGTGAGGGAATATTTCGGTAAAAGGCGATTTGAAACGATACAGGGAATATGGCACAAAACAGGTGGCAAGGCTATAGAGAACCCTTCCCGTCACTATATTGAAGATGTTGACAACCTGCCCTTTCCGGACATAGATATATATGATGTTGAGCAGTACATAAAGAATTTTATCCAGCTCGATTCCTACAACCCGAACCTGAGAGGATTGTCCGTGATCGTCTCAAGGGGATGCCCGTTTCAGTGCTCATACTGCCAGCCAACACTGTCGAAGGTGCTGGGCAAGAAATTCAGGATCCGGTCACCGCGTAACGTTGTCGATGAATTAAAACAGCTTAAAAAAAAGTACAATGTGGAAGCAATCTATTTCCAGGATGACACTCTTACCGTCTCGAAAAAGTGGATCATCGAGCTTTGTGAACTGATGACCAGGGAGAATCCCGGCGTTGTCTGGGCCTGCAATACGAGGGCAGATGTTATTGACTTCGAGATGCTCCGGAAGATGAAAGAGGCGGGACTTGTAAAGCTCAAGGTAGGAATCGAGTCGATTACCGACAGGATCAGAAATGATATATACAAAAAGGCAATAACAGTAGATCAGATCAATGAATTAATCCAAAACGGAAGGTCCCTTGGGATACAGGTTACAGGCTTTTTCATGCTGGGCGCACCGACAGAGACAGAAAAAGAAATTATTGAGACAATCAGGTTCGCCTCCAGATCTGACCTCAGCGAGGCGAATTTTTCGGTTACCGTTCCGCTTCCGTCAACAGTGCTTTTCCAAATGGCAAAAGACAACAGATGGGTACTCCCGGAAAACTTCAGAGATTATGATTACTACCATGCAGTGCGTCCCCCCATAACAGACCAGGACGTCTCTGCAAAGAAACTCGAGCTGTACAAGAAATTAGCCTACCTGGCCTTCTATCTGCATCCAAAGAGAACGTTGCATACGTTAAGACTGGTTTCTGGACGTGGTACACTAAAAAAAACAATCCAGAAATTGATGAGATTTTAATAAGATCTTCTCTCTCAAAGTATGCACTTTAATACACTGCATCATATGAGAGAGGTTATTTATAACTGCTTGAGAAGGAGAGAAGACATTTTTTTGCAGTTTAATGTTAAGTCAGGATCAGAAAGCATACTGCAATCAATCAACATGACGATTATCGTTGATATTATGAAAGCTTTTCCAAAGTCAAAGATATGAGAGATAGTATAAGGACTACCTTGACATTGGAAGTTTGCATGAATGATAAGGCTAATTATAAATTATTCTTTCCGCCAAGTGTATTTTAAAAAGCACTTGGTTAACAATCTTTAAGCATCACTATGCATTTCCAAGTTTTTCCTAAAAGAGAATTGAATGATCTTTTGCCTAAACATGTGTTGTAAGTTTATCAAAATACATCAAAAAGGAGGTAGGTAACATGAAACCACTAATTAATATCAAAATTGCTGTGCTGATATTCATTATTATGATAGTCAGCTCGCTGCCTTCATTCGCCTGGTTCAGCGACCCGAAGATCAATTCTCACGTTGCGCCTATAGCGTCAAATCAGATAGACCATCAGGCGGTCCCTGACGGTGAAGGCGGCGCCATCATCGTCTGGGCCGAAAAAATGAGCGGCAGTGTCGTCGAATTTGATATTTATGCTCAGAGAATAGATCATCACGGTGATCCGGTGTGGTCCTCCGCTGTGTCTATCTGTTCAGCTCCCGACTATCAAGGTTCCCCAAGAATGATAAGTGACGGCCTCGGGGGAGCCATTATAACGTGGCATGACTCAAGGGGCGGTTATAACGACCAGTTCAGTAATTTTGATATTTACGCCCAGAGAATATCCAGCGACGGACAATCAATATGGCAAGCCGATGGGGTAGAAATTTCTACTGCGCCTGAATATGCGGTATTCCCATTCATAGCACCGGATGGCTTCGGAGGCGCCATAATTGCCTGGGATGACGGTCGCAGCGGCAACTCTCAGGACTATGCTCAAAGAGTAAATAAAGACGGTCAGGTTATGTGGCAGGCCGATGGAGTAATTGTCGCAGACACACCGGATGGTCAGTCTGATGTTGATGTAGCGGCGGACGGTTTTGGCGGCGCCTTTGTTGTGTGGAACGACTATCGGTCCCTTCAGACTATGGATACATACATTCAGAGGTTTGACGCAAATGGCAACAGATTGTGGGGTGTAACCGGCATACCTGTTGCAGTAGAGATTGAAGACCAGTTCAATCCACATGTAATCAGCGACGGAGCAGGCGGCGCAATTATCGCATGGACGGATGGACGCGCCGGCAACGGCGACTATGATATCTATGCCCAGCGACTTGATCCCGCCGGGGACGTACTATGGGCAACAAACGGAATTCCGGTTACTGATAGCATCCCTGGCGGTCAGGTCTGGAATGCTATTGTGGAGGACAATGCGGGTGGCGTTATTATCGTATGGGAAGACGGTAGAAAAGAAAATGGAGACACTGACATATACACGCAAAGGTTAACAGCTGACGGAGTACCGCTCTGGACAGCCGGCGGCGTCGCTGTTGCCTCCTCGGATGAAGTCCAGATACGTCCAAAACTCCATTCTGACGGTGCCGGGGGATCATTTATTGTCTGGCAAGATTTTTACCGCGGCGGAACGTCCTGGAATATTTATGCCCAGCATGTAGACGCTAGCGGCTTAACCAAATGGAAATCGGACGGTGTACCTGTCTCTACTGCCGATGATATGCAGAGTGACCCTCTTATCATCTCCGACGGTCTGGGCGGATCGATAGTGGTATGGTTTGATAACAGGTCGGGAACTTATTTCAACATATACGCTCAACAGGTGGACCGGCTCGGTCTGCTTGGTGGCGGCGAATTCAAGTTTTACACTGCCGATACATCAGGCCAACCCAAAACGGTTTTTGAACCTGGAGAACTGATTCTGTTTAAGACCTTCTGGACCGTGACGGCACCCTTATCCGTCGGGTCATACATTGCTGAGTCGGCAATGGTAATCAATTCAAGTACCGACTTCAGGAGTGACGCCGAGACCTATGATGTCACAAACGGAGGACTTTGATATGACAGGAATATTTATTTATAGATCGATAACGGAGGCAATGATGAATAAATCAAGGAGAGATAAATTGGCCATGCTCATACTGGCCCTGGTTGTGCTGACCATGATTCCCAGGGTTTCTGGAGCGTGGTTCAGTGATCCAGCAATCAACACCAGAATATCGCCAAGTACATCAAACCAGGTAAATCCAGTGTCAATCAGTGACGGTTCGGGAGGGGCTTTAATAGTATGGTCTGAGGACGTTAACGGAGATTTCAACATTTATGCGCACCGTCTGGATGTTAGCGGTGATCCTGTGTGGACAGCCCCGATTGTGATCTGCTCGGCGCAGAACAGCCAGGACTCTCCCCGGATAATAAGTGATAACACTGGAGGAGCGATTATCGTTTGGGAAGACTCCAGGAACGGGCCAAATACCAAGGACATATACGCTCAGCGCATTAACATAGGTGGGCAGGCACTCTGGGCTGCAAACGGTATTCCGGTATCCCCCGTACCAGAGCTGCAGGATAATGTGCAGATTGTGACAGACAAGTTAGGAGGCGCAATCATTGCCTGGGAAGATATAAGGAGCAGTTATCCCCAGGTCTACGCCCAGAGGATAGACAGTAACGGCCAGGCCATGTGGGAGCAAGACGGCAAATTAATTGCCCTTATAAACTATGGTCAGTCAAACCCCGACATGATCGCCGACGGATTCGGAGGGGCCATAGTCGTATGGACAGACTATCGTCCGCTGAACATATCTAATATCTACGCTCAGAAACTTGATGCAGACGGAACACGGGCCTGGGGTGATGAAGGCCGTCCTTTATGTACAAAGGTTGGCAACCAGATATCTCCCCATGTTGCCAGCGATGGATTCGGCGGAGCCATATTCTCATGGGCTGATGGTCGTCTCGGAGATGAAACTATGGATATTTATGCCCAGCGGCTAGATTCACTGGGTAATGTCATGTGGACGACAAATGGCATACCGTTGACGTCCGCGCCTGCCATACAGGAAGAAAATGCCATTGTCAGTGATGGAGTCGGCGGGGCCATTGTTGTATGGTCTGATACCAGAAAGGAAAATGGGGATATTGACCTATACACCCAGAGGGTGAATGCATCCGGAGTAACTCTCTGGATGACTGACGGCGCTCCAGTGGCCGTTACCGACGAATTCCAGATGCATCCGGCGCTGATATCCGACGGTCTGGGTGGAGTGTTCATAACCTGGCAGGACTTTTACAGGGGGGGTACATCCTGGAATATTTATGCCCAGCATATGGACAGCAGCGGGCAGCCCAAATGGGAGCCTAACGGCATTGCCATATCAATTCCTGATGATACACAGAGCGATCCGATCATAATCCCCGACGCCTCGGGCGGGGCGATTATAGCATGGAATGATGGACGGGCAGGTACGTACACAAATGTGTTTGCACAGCAGGTCAGCTCTGCCACAGACGGAACACCGAAAACATCCTTTACCACCGACGAATTAATTCTGTTTACTTCGTCATGGACGATGCCGGCGCCGATGACAACGGGAACATACGATGCCGGAGCTATTATTATTATTAACTCGAATACTGATTACAGGTTCGGGGTGATTAACTACGAAGTCCAATAAATTACGCGAAGTTCTGGATGGGAATAGAAAAAACCTCAGATAATTTCGAACATTAGTCTTCCTTGGTTGAGAGCGGGGTAAATGGAGGAACACCTTCAATGGGACATACTAATTCAGAGAACAATAAACAAACTAAAATACTACTCATAAGTCCCTTTCCTGATACGGGTCTGACGGAAATGAAAGAGCCTCCCCACGGATTGGCCTATATCGCGGCAAACCTCAGGGTCTACGGCTACAGGGTTGAGGCTATTGATGCAAAACAGCGTTGCCTCAAGACGCAGGAAGTAATCAATGAAGCGATAGAGAGAAAGCCAGATCTCGTCGGTATCACGGCCATGACTCCTGATATTACGTGGG
>Ga0111162_1001_pt1 | contig 79085 bp, 70 predicted proteins | sample DeeMarSeWOR28_12_FD_80263 | JGI IMG/M metagenome (GOLD analysis project Ga0111162, IMG submission 80263) | Nitrospira bacterium SG8_35_1 | reverse complement strand
TTACTAGAAGGGGTTATGAGCACTGCCCACCTAGCGCATGTTAGGTTCTATCTTTCTGTTGACACGGCAGGGTGGGGGAATTATTAAGATTATAACACATCTGAGGTTCCCGTTTATGGGCCCGGGATGTTTTATATATAAGGCCTGAAAATCTGTGATTTGATTTTCAGGCCCCTTGAAAGAGATAATCGAGGAACTTAGAGAAAGATCGGGAGTTATCAACTGCCAAAAACAATTCCTGAAGGATCAGGTTGATATAAAAAGCAATCAATCAATGACACACCTGAAATGTTACAATATTGGGTAATTGTTCGATAAGTTTTCTGCAGTTGATTTCCTGTTAATGGTTTTGGGGAGCTTAGTATATTAATGACCTCTCAAGAAAGTTGCAGGCGATCAGCCAACTTTCCGCCATCCAGGGGTAACATATAACAGAAGGCCAGGGTTTATAGGGCTGGCTTTTCTGCACACCCAAGATTGTTCTCCCTTCCATAGTTCTTTCCTCTAAGTATATTCAAGCAAAAGCTTTTCATCCTCTTGGGTGGTCATTCTATTCAGGCCAGCAGCAGGGATGGAGGCGTCATTATGATACCAGGAGGTTTGGCTCCGTGAATATATTCAGTGAATCAATCCAGGCTGTTGCACTTGTTCTGGTTTGTATGTCTGTCGGCATTGCTGTCGGCATATATCTCCGGAAAAAGTATACTGAAATCCACAAAAAAAATATCGAGATCCAGGGCCGGCAGCTTATTGAAAAGGCCATCCGCGAAGCTGAGCAGATCACGAAGGAGGCCCAGCTGCAGAGCAAGGATGAGGCCTATCAGCTGAAGCAGGAAGCTGAAAAGGATATCCGGGAAAGAAAGTCAGAAGTTATCCTTGAAGAAAAACGCCTGAGCCAGAAACTTGATCAGATAGAAAGAAAAATTGATTTGCTGGACAAGAGGGAAACTGACCTGCTGCGGCGTGAGCACTTATTTGTGCAGCAGGAAAAGCAGCTTGAGCAGCAAATGAAGAAAGCAGAGGTCTTAATTGAAGAACAAAGGTTCAAACTTGAGAAAATAGCAGGGGTTTCGAGAGAAGAGGCGAAGAAGATGCTCATGGAAAGTATCGAGAGTGAAGCCCGTCTCGAGGCTGGCAAGAAACTGGTCCTCATTGAAAATGAAATGAAGATACAGGCAGACAGGAAGGCCAAGAATATACTTGCCCTGGCAATTTCCCGCTATGCAGGAGATTATGTTGCTGAAAGGACGGTCTCGGTCGTGCCCCTACCGGGTGAGGAGATGAAAGGCAGGATCATTGGCCGTGAAGGCAGGAATATCCGTGCACTGGAGGCTGCTACCGGCATTGATATCATTATTGACGACACCCCGGAAGCTGTCATCCTTTCCGGGTTCAACCCCGTGCGTCGCGAAGTTGCCAGGCTTTCACTGGAGCAGTTGATTGCTGACGGCAGGATCCATCCGGCCCGGATTGAAGAAATCGTGGAAAAGGTTGGAAAGGAACTCGAAGTGACCATGAGGGAAGCGGGAGAGCAGGTTACTTTTGACGTGGGAGTCCATGGGCTCAATGTCGAGCTGATCAAACTCCTGGGACGTTTGAAATATAGAACCAGTTATGGGCAGAACATGCTGCAGCATTCTGTTGAGGTTGCATTTCTCTGCGGTATAATGGCTGATGAACTCGGCATTGACAGCAAGCAGGCACGAAGGGCAGGCCTGTTGCATGATATAGGCAAGGCAGTTGACCATGAGGTGGAAGGTTCCCACGCTATAATCGGCAGTGATCTTGCCAAGAAATACGGTGAGCCGCAGGATGTAATTCATGCAATTGCAGCCCACCATGAAGATGTGCCCCCGGAAAGCGTTCTTGACGTTCTGGTCCAGTCTGCTGATGCACTCTCAGGCGCTCGGCCCGGTGCCCGTAAGGAAATGCTGGAAACCTATGTCAAACGCCTTGAAGATCTTGAAAAAATAGCCAATTCCTTTGAGGGTGTTGAGAAGTCCTACGCGATCCAGGCGGGTCGAGATTTACGTATCATGGTTGACAGCGGAGATGTGACCGACAGTGCTGCAACCCTTATGAGCAGGGATATAGCCAAGCGAATAGAAAATGAGTTGACCTATCCGGGCCAGATCAGGGTAACGGTTATCAGGGAAACACGGGCTGTTGAATATGCCAAGTAAAACCGGCCTGCAGCGAAGAAAACGAACTTAGGGCGATCTGAGAAGTTTATGAGCTATACCATTGATGAACAAGTATCACTGATTGAGCGCGGCACTGTTGACGTGGTATCCCGTGAAGACCTGGTGCGCAAATTGAAAAAATCCAGTGAAAGCGGTGTGCCTCTCAAGATCAAGGCAGGTTTTGACCCCACGGCGCCTGACCTGCATCTCGGCCATACGGTTTTGATCCAGAAGATGAAGCATTTTCAGGATCTGGGCCATGACATCTACTTTCTGATTGGTGATTTCACCGGAATGATCGGCGATCCGACCGGTAAATCAGAGACCAGGAAGCCGCTGACCCTTGATGATGTTGCCCGAAATGCCGAGACCTACAAAGAGCAGATTTTCAAGATCCTTGATCCGGAAAAAACAACGGTGGTTTTCAACAGCAGCTGGCTCGGTAAACTTACTTCGTATGACATGATTAAGCTGGCCTCACAGCTTACTGTGGCAAGGATGCTGGAGCGCGAGGATTTCAGGGTCAGGTTCGAGAATGAAAAGCCTATCAGTATTCATGAGTTTTTGTATCCGCTGATCCAGGGATATGATTCGGTAGCCCTGGAGGCAGATGTGGAGCTGGGTGGTACCGACCAGTTGTTCAATCTTCTTATGGGACGTGACCTGCAGCGCTCCTGGAACCAGGAACCCCAGGTCGTTATTACCATGCCGCTCCTCGAAGGATTGGACGGGGTCAATAAGATGAGCAAGTCCCTGGGCAATTATATAGGCATTACTGAGTCGGCAGATGATATTTACGGTAAGGTCATGTCAATTTCGGACACCCTCATGTTCCGTTATTATGAGCTGCTCAGCAACCTTTCTTCGGCTGCGATTGAAACTTTAGCCAAAGAAATGAAAAACGGGAAAAGACATCCCAAGGAAGTAAAGAAGAAACTGGCCCGGGAACTTACCACCAGGTTTTACGGCCCCGATGATGCCAAGAAGGCCGAGGAGTCTTTTGAGGAGGTTTTCAAACACCATGGCCTGCCGGAAAATATTCCGGAACTCGTGCTGGAAAAAGCAGATGGAGCCGTCTGGCTGCCGAAACTTCTTGTTGAGGCCGGCTTGACGGAATCAACTTCAGAGGCGCGCCGTTTGATAAAACAGCAGGCCGTGACCTTGGATAGTGAGAAAGTGGTTGATACTGAATTTTCCGTGCAACCGACAAATGATGTTCTTATCAAGGTCGGGAAGCGAAGATTTGCCAAGGTTCGCTTTCAATAGTAACTAGGCGTTCCCCAGGCAGTTACTGCAAATACCGGAAAACTGGACATGATGGTCCAGTATTTTATAATTGCAGCAGGTGGCGGCGTTTTTCTCCAGGTCCTTGTGCCTTGCAATAAAGATATCCTCAACCCGGTTACACTCCACGCAGCGGATATGGTAGTGCGGGGAAGTGTCACCGTCAAAGCGTTTCTGTTCTCCCCCAACCTCGAGTTTCTTGATAACACCTTTTTCCGCCAGGAGATCCAGGTTGCGGTACACGGTGCCGAGCCCGATTCTGGGCAGTCTTTGCCGCACCATATCATAAACTTCATTGGCGGTGGGATGAGACTTTACTTTCTTGAGCTCTTCTAAAATAACCTGACGTTGACTGGTCAGCCGCATATTTTTGTCTAATTCGTTCATCACGGCACACCCTCCCTAAGAGATGCTTACTGAGAATCATTCCTTGAAATGATAGGCAAATTTGACACAAAGGTCAATCAAATAGCGACAAAGTGGAAAATAACTTTCTTTAGAGAAGCAAAATTAAAACCTGGGCAATAGAGCATTTTTCTGGAACCCATGGATTATTTTCAAAAAATTACGATCTACAGGCTGGAGTTTGACCTTGCTTTTTTTCAGAGTGTCCCACTGGTGTCAGCGTAACGAAGGGTTGTAGTACCCGAAGCGTAGGGTAGGGTGAAGATTTTTCAATTTGGTAAGCCAATTTCGTATTCCCATGGGAGGCGATTCCGGTTGATACTGAACAGTCTCAAGATACCAGTCCGGGTCCATATTCAGGTTACGCAGCTGGATCAAATCAGGCTGGTAGGTATCGATAAGTATGGAGAGCGCAGCAAATTCATCCGGATCATCAGTAAAGCCCGGGAGAATAAAATAATTCAGGGACACGAATTTACCTGCCTTTTTCATAACATCTATGGATTCCAGAACATCAGCAAATGAGAAGTTAACCGGGCGGTAATACCGGGTATGGTATGCTGCCCGGGCACTGTTAAGGCTCACTCGTAAACTGTCCAGACCCGCTTCGGCAAGAATTTTGATCATGCCAGGCAGACTGGCGTTGCTGTTGAGGTTGATGGTGCCACGATCAGTTCTTGCGCGAATTGATCGAATTGCCTTTTCGAGGATGTCGGCCTGTAGCAGCGGTTCCCCTTCACATCCCTGACCGAAACTGACAATTGCCTGATCGGCCCGTTGCAGATGCGGCACGGCGATACCGGCTATTTCCGCAATCTTTGGGACAAAGTTGATACGATCCTGGGTTGCAGGGCAACAGCCGGACGGCTGCAGTGATATGCAGCCTACACATCTGGCATTGCATGTCGGTGACGTTGGAAGGGGGGCCTCCCAACGACTGAGAAAATAGTTGCGGGCAGCAGGACAACCATAGGTAAGACAGCATTTTCCCAGGTGTTGGATAAGCCGGTTCCGGGGATTTTTTTCCAGTTGTTGGATTGTCTTCCTTTTTATTTTCTCACTGTCAAACGATCGGGCATCCTGCCTTTTGTCAGGATCACTCCGGAATGCTGCGACCCAGAATCTGCCGGCGTGCCAGCCCACAGCCGTATAAGCGAAAAGAGGCAGGGGGGCAAGGTCAGCCTTGGCGGGTTCATACGCGGCAGTGTAAATGGCTGTATGGGCCGGGGCCATAAAAGCCGCCACAGCCTGGATCGTTTCCTGGAAGCCGTCCGGGCCGTGGTTTAAAAGATGCGGATTGTCGTTGCCCGGTGCAATGCCGATGGGCAATCTTTCAGGCAGCAGGAAAAGCTCACTTCCCTCAGGCAGGGGAATGAGGTCCTCAAGTGCGGGTTTGTAAAAAAAGTTACCGCTCCTTCCAGCCATATGGAGACTCGGAAAGTTTTTTACTTCGCCATGCTGGTTGGCATAAACGAGAGAGGGAACTGCATCAGGATGTTGAAGCTGCATGGGAAGCGGGTTATAAAAATACCTGCGTTATAGTCTAAGAAGGTCTGATCTTGTTGAGAATTGAATCAACGGTGAGATATATATCCAGGTCGTCGCCAAAGACATCCTGAACCTTGGGATGGTCGATGAGATCCTCAATTATATACTGGGTCAGGTAAAGACTGATAAAATTAGGATCATTGGCAAGATTTCGCAAAGGGGCGATCTTGAATTGAATATCGAATTCTTCCATGTTGGATATGGCACGGAGCTGATCGGAAAATAGTTCCCGCATAGCCTGTTCCGAAGTGGTTTCAATAATATGGCGCTCGATAAGGCGCTGCACAAGTCTTGTGGAAATTTCCTCGGCATTCTTGAAGGCCTGTGAAAGCATGAAGCGCCTTTCCTGCTCCCGTTTACGATCAATAGCCCTGATTGTTTTGTCTGTGGAACTATTATTGTTAAACACCCGTGCCATATGTAACCTTTCCTCTTAATACTTTTAAAAAGTTAAGATAAGCGGGGACTGCTTGCATTATTGCATCATCTAATTAATACATTGTGGTCAATCTTTCAAAGAGAAAGAAGTAATCATGTTCTTTTTTCAGAAAGAGAATGCAAACTCCCTCAAATTCTGCAGCATTATCGAGGCGGACATGCCTTGATATTCTGCAAGGAAGTGCAGAAAAAAATTAAGGGATTATCACGGTTGTAAAATTATTGGAAATGGCCCCATTGTAGCCATATTTTCAGAAGTTCAGCAAAATTATAAGCAGGGTGATCGGCAGCTTCAATTCTTTGTCAGTTCTACCCAGAACTCACCAATGGTCCTGTCTTGGTAAGTAGCTACCACTGGATAAATTCTTCCTTCTTGATTAATAGAATAACGGGGCCAGAGATCCTGTTTGGTGTATATAGGATGGTCGAGATCATTTCCATTATTGAGTGATTTGGGCGGCGCAAAACCTTTAAAGTTAATGAAGACCTCATTATCCAGGTGGGGAATGTTCGTTCGTATTCCCTTGAGTATCAGCCGGCTGTCTTGATCTATTTGCAGCGTATCTCCAGCTCGAAGTCTCTGTATTGAGTCATTTACATTTACCAGAAGCTCCTGGGCTTCTATTTGTGGTGGCTGCGCATGAGATAGCAAAAACTTTGGCATTTTATCAACGGATCCGGTATTCAGCTCAACCCAGCCACATTCTTCTGAGTCTTTACGGACGATAACCTTAGTGTTTTTAGAGATCCGGAAAGGGATATGGGTGTCGTTACGGGTACCCAGGCTGTCTATGTCTGCTACCATTCCGCGCTTGTAGTTGGCAATGATATCAGTCACCACCACCTCATCCCCGGGATTGATGGTCAACGTTGAACCATGGGGCATGGCGAAGGAAGGCCCTTCATTGACTTTGATCAGGAGATAATCAAGTTCAGGTTTTACAAGATTCAGCCCCGGCGAATCCAGGACAATACCAAGCTGCGCCATGAATGTATTGATAACAAGTTTATGGAGTGATATTTTTTCCGGCAGCTCTTCTATGGTTTTCGAGATCTCAACCCCAAAGGCCGGAATATGAGCCTGGGTAAGTGCGTAAAATGTTGCTGACTGTCTCTGCTCACGGTGTATGGTTTTATCGGAAATCGTGTCATGATTATTGGGTTTGAAATGATACCGCTTGTTTTCGATCTGGGTGTTGACATTCTTGATGACGTTTCGAGCTAATCCTCCCAGGTTGAGTGAGCCAAGCTCGTTGGGCAGAGTGTACTGTTCGGCATCATAGATTATGGACTGACCGTAGCGGTTTGGATTTTCCATGTCGTTAATCCATACCGGGGAATAAAAGCCGCTGCCTTCGTGCAGATTGAGCAGCAGGTCACTTTCGGCAATAAGATGTTTCAGTACAATGACAATTTCTTCGTCGAGGTTTTTCGTGATATTGTCATTTTCACCGAACTTGCGGTTCATGTCGCCGGTCAAGCCTTCGCGACTGTTCAACAGTATTGAATAGAAGTTGGCCCTGGGCACAACGATGAGGTTGCCTTTTTTGAGGTGGATATCAGCATAAAGATCCGCCGTCAGATAGCTTCCGGGTTCGTCTCCCTGGATCCCGCCTATGATCATGATGGTTTTTCCGGGTTCGTCGCCATATATCCTGTAGACATTGAGTTCATGGTCTGTGTTGGGAAGAAAAACCTCGTGAATTATCTGGGCCTGACTGGTGGATTGAAAAATGAATATAACGAGCAGGAGAGCCCAGATATGTATTGGTGACATAATTTTTCTCAAAGCTTTTTCTCCTTTAAAGATGAAACCTTTTGCATTCTTATTTTGTTCGGAATGTGTTTCTGGTCTTACGACTGTGGCAGATATCGGGGTTATTTCGGGAAGTGAGGGCAGCTGCCAGCGCAGCTGTAATTGTTAAAATCTGAGCCATATGTAAACTAAATAATACTTCCAAAAAGTTAACAATAATTAGCGCCTCTCAATTGAGACAATTAAATAAAATAACACATTGTGGCTAATTTTTCAAAGAGAAAGAAGAGGTTAGAGGGCCAAACGGGGTAAATGTGCCCATAAAGCCGAATTTGCGATATTAGGTTATGGTATCAAATTCATCGGTTCCGGCATTGTAGCCGCAGCTATAGAAGCATTCCCGGGCTGACTTGCGGCTGCTAAGGCCCGGCTTTGGTTCTTGCGGGTCATGAGAATTTTAAACGTTGCCTCCGGATAAATTTGCAGTGGACTTGCGCGCCAGATCCGTTGAGTCGGGATCCACCCCTCGGATGGCCAGTATTTCAGATAGAGTCTGCTCACCCCCCGCATGATGGAGCTGTTGAAAGGACGGTATATGAAATCGCCTACCGCTACAGTCTGGGTGCCCAAGTTGACTATATACAAATAGTTGTATTCAATATTTTCAGGTTTTATTTCTTCGGTAAGCAGCAACGACCTGGCCAGGCCGAAATCATCTTCGGTGAGCCTTGCTATATTTATTGAATAAATTGAGTCCAACTCCGGCACGATAACGACAGGAGTGGTCACCTGGTTGATATATTTCTCCAGATCATCGAGATCATTTAGTGACAATGTGATGCAGCCGTTGGTGCTGTTTGGCAGCAGCATCTTGTTGGTTCCATGAATGAATATCCCGTCGCCATTCCTGCCGGCTTCCCTGTCAAAGAAATTGGGGTAATCAAGATGAAATGCCCTGTCACCGAAAATAGTGATTTTATTATCCCTGAAAATCTGGGTAATAAAGTAGATGCCTTCCGGTGTTTTAGAATCCCCGCGGATTTCTTTGATGCCGATGTTTTCACCTGTGGCGCATGGATATTCGGCAACCACTCTTAATTCATTGCCAAACTCCAGAACTCTTAAGCGTTGCAGGTTCTTTTCAATAAGGATGAGATACATGGGCTCCTTGGCAACCGATACTCTAAAAAGCTGGGATAAACCGGTGCCTGCAATGGAGGCTTGTTGGTTGTTGGCTGCGGGAAGGGCTCCGGTCGAGACTGTGCTAAACAGCAGCAGGGAGAGGATAAAAAAAAACGATGCTATAAAATTGTATGTTTTCATTGTGAAAACGTCAATTTCAGCTGCAGTGTTAGTAGAAAAAGGTAGTGACTTTTTGCTGAGAAAAGTTTGCTGGCTAAGATTGAATGTCTGAACACGCTGGATGAATAACCGGAAGAGTTGTCGCCCCTAACCTCTAGATCTGTTGCCATCGCGAAGAGTATGCCCATGAGTCTTGAAAGTACCGGCCTGTGATAATGCGGCCATGTAATTTTTTATAAAAATGAGCCATTTTATGGCAAGACAAAATATACCACATATTGTTGTAGTATATTTTATGTACGCATTATATAGCATACATATTTTGGTATAGGCAACAAAAAAAAATAAAAAAAATAAAAAGGCAGGAATTGCTGATAATGTGTGAGGGGCAATATCGTTTAAAACCCTTGCCATTGGATGCATTAGAGGCCATTTTCCTATTTCAGATAATTTTTTAAGCCGGTTGTTTCATCCAATATGTAGTTGTGATATTTTTTATGCACACATTATATCGCATACATATTTTGGTATAGGCAACAAAAAAAGCAGATAAAATAAAAAGGCAGGAATTACTTGCAGGCGAGGGAGGCAGAAACGGTGAGATATCCTGCCATTGGTTGGATTAGAGGTCAATTGTCTATTGCTGCAAATTTGTTTAACAGGTTGTTTTATTTCATACCATTCATGGATAGTTGCGCGTTATAATGTTCCACCGATCCATATAATGATGAGCAGTGTCGGCTTACTGTATCCAGCAAAATCCAAGATAGAGCCTGCAAATAATAAGGAAAACATAATATTGTCTGTTGTTACGATTCAGGCAGGAATCTAACACTTCAATTGGGTAAATATACCGGCCAGAAAAAATAAAGAACCCCCTGAGTAAAGTCTTAGGGAGTTCCACTTTTTACTTGACAATTCCCGCTCCTCTTAATAAGGTTGGGCGCGAAAATGAATCAAGGTTCAGTTTATCTGTTGCCCGCATTTATCTTTATAACTCACTGATAAAGGAGAAGAATTATGTCGAAATTAGTACCACCGCATGGCGGAAAAGGCTTGGTCTGCTGCCTGCTTCACGGCAAAGAGCTTGAGGCCGAACAGGAAAAAGCAGCAAAATTGAAAACGATACCCATTTCCGGGCGCGAGAACGGTGACCTCATCATGATGGGTATCGGCGGCTTCAGCCCCCTGAATGGTTTCATGAACAAGGCTGACTGGAAAAGTGTCTGCGAAAAAATGCTGCTGACAGACGGCACCTTCTGGCCCGTACCCGTGACCCTGTCCTGCTCCAAGGGAGATGCCGAATCCATCACCACCGGGGACGAGATTGCCCTTAAGAATGCTGCCGGTCAGATCATGGCAACCATGAAAGTCACTGAGAAATACCCGATGACTGATGCTGACAAGCGCTGGGAATGTGAGAAAATTTTCATGGGCAAGGGCGAAGACAGCGTTGGCGGCAAGTTCTGGGAAGTTGCCATGGAAGATCATCCCGGCGTACAGATGGTTATGAATCAGAAGGAATACAACCTTGCCGGTCCTGTCAAGGTACTGAGTGAAGGTGACTTCCCCGAGAAATTCCCGGGCGTCTATATGACCCCGAAACAGGCCCGTGCCAAATTCGATGAAAAGGGCTGGAGCAAGGTAGCTGCCCTGCAGCTCAGGAACCCGATGCATCGTTCCCATGAGTACCTGGCAAAGATCGCCATTGAGGTATGCGATGGTGTATTCATCCATTCACTGGTGGGCTCTTTGAAACCCGGTGATATTCCTGCTGATGTTCGCATTAAATGCATTGATACTCTGATAGAGAATTACTTCAGCAAAGACAACGTTATCCAGGGCGGTTATCCGCTTGATATGCGTTACGCCGGCCCCCGTGAAGGTCTGCTCCATGCAACCTTCCGTCAGAACTACGGTGTAAACCGCATGCTCATTGGCCGTGACCATGCCGGTGTCGGTGACTTCTACGGCATGTTTGAAGCCCAGGATATCTTTGACACCATTCCCAAGCCTGAGGGTGAGGGCAAAGCGCTTCTCTGCCAGCCGCTGAAAATCGACTGGACCTTCTACTGCTACAAGTGCGACGGCATGGCTTCCCTGAGAACCTGCAACCACACCAAGGAAGATCGCGTCATTCTCTCAGGAACCAAGCTGCGCAAAGCGCTTTCCGAGGGAGCCGAGGTTCCGGATCATTTCGGTCGAGACGAGGTTCTTACAATTCTGCGCGCATACTACGAAGGTCTGACCGAAAAAGTGGAAGTAAAAATGCAGAAAGCTGCTTCCGGCGAACAGATCAAGTAAGCAAGTTTCTTCGATATTCCGTTGTAAAGGGAGATGCCGTAAGGTGTCTCCCTTTTTTTTATTTTCATTGTCCTCGGCAGCGCGAAATGACGTGATTCGTACACGTATACCGGCTGTAAGCATATAATTTGTTGGAAATCGTTATCCCGGTTCGGACCTTTTCGACCACTGCATTGTTGTCCTGAAATGGTTACTGTCTATTATAGGGGCAGGGTCAAAGAATCTGAGCGAGTAATTGTTCTTACAAGGGATTTGTGCTACAAACGAAAGTATGGAAACGCAAACGGACAAGGTGAGAGAAGCATCCTATACCGTGGGGCAACTGCAGGAGATGATCGCGTCCTACCTGGGGTCAAATAATGTGCCTCAACGTTTCAAGATCATCACCGACACATCTGATTTTTTCCGGGTTGATTACAATGATGTGGTCATTCTGGCAGGGATGCCCTACCTCATGCGTAATTATACCCGGGAAGGTAGATTCGGCCTGGACGACGAGCCCAAGTACTGGGTCAGAAAGGCCATTGATCTCAAAAACCAGGAGGCAAAGATAATCAAGCTTGTTTTTCACGAAGAGATCGAAGCCCGGGTAGGGGGCATAATTTTCAAGTGTGTCCGCAGTCCGGGAAAGGAGGCAGCCATACTGGAAATGGTTGCCGGTCATAAGAATTTCATGCATGGAACAGCCGTGCGCGATGAGGCCGGGAACATTGTCAGGATCCTTGATTTTATCCAGGGAAAACGTTTTGATGAACTCATCTTCAAGCTGGCCGAAAATCATGAAACCTTTTTTTACCAGCACCTGCAGGGCTACCTAGCCGTATATGCCGAAATGGTGCAGGCCATTGGCTTTCTGCATGAACAGAGGCAGAAACACGGTGATATCCGCCGAGATCATATTCTCCTGGACAGGAAAACAGGCAATTATCGCTGGATAGATTTTGATTATGACTATTACCATGAGGCGAACATGTTCGGATATGACCTCTTCGGCCTCGGAAACATTCTTATCTATCTTGTGGGAGGAGGAGATGTCACGGTACAGCAGCTGCATGCCATGGAATCGCCTCTTCTGGAAAAGCTCTCAGAGGATGATATGAATATTATTTTTAATAACAGGGTGGCAAATCTCCAGAAAATATATCCGTATGTGCCGGATAGTTTAAATTATATTCTTCTTCACTTTTCAAATGGCGCAAATCTGTATTATGAAAATACGAGACAATTGCTAGAGGATCTTGGCGAGGTACAAATAAACGCGTGAAACACTGATTTTTCTTTTCGAGGATTACGTCATGGGCATAGATCATACAAAGTGCGACATCACCGGCATGGTTGAAAGGCATATCCTGATCGCCGTGGACAGCTCTGAAAATGCAAGAAGGGCCGTTCTCTTCGTCGGTGACTTCTTCGGGTGTTATGAAGGTTTCCAGGTAACGCTGCTCCATATTATCCTGGAACCGGAAGCCACGTTTTTCCGGAACAATGATGAGAGGACAAAGTGGCTTGCCACACAGCGCGAAGAGGCGCAGAAAGTCATGGGAGAATATAAGAATATACTGACTGACGCCGGTTTCCCGGAGGACAAAATAAATGTCCGCATCGATTCAATGCGGGCTCCCTCTGTAGCTGACTGCATCATCAAGGAGCAGGATGAAATGAAATGCTGTACCATAGTCATCGGCAGACGCGGCATCTCAAAAAAAGAGGAGTTTATTTTTGGCTCCACCTCCAACCGCATAATTCATGAAGCCAAGAAATGCGCGGTACTGGTGATCGAATAATCCGGTTTTATTCACAAAAACTGAATATAACTGAAGGAAGGGTATGAAAACAGTAACGGTCGGTCTTGGAGAAAGGTCGTATCCTATATTGATAAAACAGGGCCTGCTGGACGAAATTGGAGCCGAGCTGCTAAAAAGTCCTTTTGCCAAGCGTTACGGCATCATAGCTGATGACCAGGTGGCGGCACTTTTTGGCGGGAGGCTGCTTGCATCCCTGGAAAGTTCAGGCATAGAGGCTGAACTGATCACCTTTGCACATGGTGAGGCGAGCAAGAACCTTGCAACTATTGCAGAGCTGTCCAGCACCCTTGCCCGCAGAGGTTTTGACCGCAAGGATGGGCTTCTTGCCCTGGGCGGCGGCGTGACCGGAGATATTACCGGTTTTCTGGCTGCTTGTTATATGCGATCCATTCCATTCGCCCAGGTGCCTACAACTTTGTTGGCCCACGTGGACAGTTCCGTGGGCGGTAAAGCCGGGGTTGACATCCCTGAAGGGAAAAACCTTGTTGGCGCTTTCTACCAGCCCAAGGCAGTTTACATTGACAGCCAAACGCTGAGCCTGCTGCCTGCAAGTGAACTGCTAAACGGCCTTGCTGAGGTTATCAAGTACGGTGTCATATACGACAGGGATTTTTTCAAATTCCTTGAAATGAGCCTGAAAGATATACTGGCCCTTAATCTGCCGGTACTGGAAGATGTTATTGCCAGGTGCTGTAAGATCAAGGCGGCTATTGTCGAGGCTGATGAAAAAGAGTCTGACCTGCGACGCATCCTTAATTTCGGGCACACCATCGGGCATGCAGTTGAGGCTGTTTCCGAGTACAGGCTGGCGCACGGTTTGGTTGTTGCCATGGGTATGGTCGCTGCGGCAGAACTCGCCGTATTAAAAGGCTTACTGGAGCCCCGTGAAAAAGAGAGGCTGCAGAAGCTGATAGAAAAGTTCGGTCTGCCGGTGAAGATTCCGGCGGAATATGACCGCACCAGGATCAGGCAGTATATCCTGAGTGACAAGAAGACCATAGGGGGAAAAGTGTTCTTTGTCCTGCCGACAAAGATAGGCAGGGTGATAATAACAGACGAGATCGAGGAAGAACTGCTCGCAAAGGTAATTTAGGGTGAAGGTAATACTTGTTGGCGCCACGACAGTCTGTGGCAGGATAAGTCCGGCAGGGTGGGGAAGTCGACTGGATCGGCGAAGACTGGAGGGGTTCAGGGACAGGACACAGGCAAGTATTATAGGGGCCAATACCTTGCGGGCCGATAACCCTGAGATGCGAAGCACAAACCATTCCCTTCCTCCAGGCCGTATCAGGGCAATAATTTCGCAAAGCGGTTCTGTGCCCATTAAGGGTAAAAAATTGTTTACGCATGGTCCCAGGCCTGTGGTGTTCACCGCAGAGGACAAGGTGCCGGTCCTGCGGGACAAGCTGCAGTACTTGGCTGATGTCGAACCTCTACCAGCAGGTCCGCACGGCCTGTCAATCCAAGCGGCCTTGGACTACCTGGCGGAAAAGGGTGTGGAGTCAGTCTTGATTGAAGGCGGGGCACGGCTCAACTACAGTGTCTTGGCCCAGGGTTTGGCGGATGAGATCCTGCTTACGGTTATGCCCTGTGTTTCCGGGGACAGGAAAGCTCCAGCTTTCGCGGATGGCCCGAATCAGCTTGGCGACCCTTTCCTGGAACTTGAGTTGCTCGAGTGCGAACCGGTAGCAAGCGGTGAGATCTTTTTGCATTACCGCATCAGGAAATAGGCAGAGCTCCCTTGCCGCCGTTGATTAAGGAGATGCCATATCATGGAAAAAATAGAACTTGCGATCATGTTTTCAGGTGGAACGGACTCCCTGGCCCTTTATGCCCTGGCAGCCCTGGGGCATCATCCGGACCTGCCACGCCCCAGGCATATTCATCTCCTGCATATGCTCAATGGCATGAGCCGCTTCCATGATTTTCCCAGGCAGCGTTTTGAATTTGCCCGCAGAATTCTGGCCAGGCAGGTGCCCCTCTCGGATATGCATTCACCTGACAGTTCTGTGAAGCTTCCTGAGGCATTGATGGTCGAGCTTGATATGGGGCGCCTGTTCCAGGGCTTGTGGCTTGACCGTTATGAAGAATACATGCCGCGCTATAATGGCAAGAATCTCGTCTGTGTTGCCTGCAAGGTTGCCATGCATGCCAGGGCGATCATCTACTGCATTGAGAATCTCATCCCCCATCTTGTTACCGGGTATGCTAGGAGGCAGGAATATTACCCGGAACAGACCCCGGTTTTCATGGAGAAGATCGCGGAATTCTCCGATACCTTCGGGATCCGCACCTATTTCCCGGTTTATGATGAACTGGAGGATGAAATGATCACCCGGCACCTGCTCGAGGATCTCGGACTGCCTTCAACCGGAGGCGGTGAACGTAAGTGTCTTTTCTGTCAGACACTGACGACAGCGACAGAAAAAGATATAGGCCGTTACCTTGATGATATGCTGCCCACGGTAAAAAAATATATAGAACTGCGGCAGGCCGGGAAAATAAGCGAAGCGGCAAAATGCTTTCCGCCCGGCAATGCAAAGATTATAACTGAAGCACTTGCTAAGAAAAAAGTCAATTAGCCGGTTACATCAGGATGGCATGAGGCGAGGCATTCACAGGATTATATAGCAGGAGCAGTATGTTCCTGTTAATGTTATTATTTTTAGCTGTTTACTAAAATCCCATGCGAAGACCTATGGTCAGATTATGACTTGCTACTTCAACCTCTGCTGTGCTGCCGCCCTCTGAAAATTCCATATCTTGACCACTAATATAACGATACCTGCAATCAAGTGTCACCGTTTCACTCACTGCATATCCTACTCCGGCCCCGACTTGATAGGTGAATACTGTATCATCTTCATCTGTATAACCAGGCTCGCTAATCTCAATATTTGAAGCACCGATCCCGCCTGTGATATATGGAGTCAATGGGCCGCCTATATCAAAATCCAGATACCCATTTGCCAGAAATGTTAATGCATCTATTTCTGCATCTGCAGGATCACCATCATAAGTATCCATATCACTTGCCATATATGATATCTCTCCTTCATACCTGAAATAATCTATCATGTATCCAAGGGTTCCTCCAACAGCGTAACCTGTATCAAACTCTGCTGTACCATCAAAAACACCATCTACTGTGACATCTGAATCAGCCACCCAGGCCGCCCCAACACCTATGGCTCCATACCAACCTGAAGCTGCCAAGCTGAGTGCCGGCAATGCCAACAAAAAACAACAAGCTAGACCCAATATCCCTTTCTTCATCTCTTCCCTCAGTATCGTCTTTTGAATATTTGCATACTCTAGCCCAACAAAAACAAATTCCCAGACCGTCCATTAAAACTCTACTCAAGTCTATTTGCCTGGCAACACCTTCTTTTTCCTATATCATGGGAATAAATTTCGCTTGAAGACAAATCTCCCTTGCAAAAAAACAAAGGCCTCCGAAGGGAATAAATCCCTTGGAAGCCTTATATAGGCACTTTTAGAAAAACCTCGATCATTGGAACGCTCTCCCAAGTAGAGGTTTATATTTATGGAAATATTTAATTCAAAAATAACATATTGCGGGTGGATAAATCAAGCGCCACAATGTATTAGGAGTGCCGAATTAAGAGCAGTATAGACTGCTTGCCAAAATAGAAACTTTTGAGGTTTCTTTAGGTGTTGTCATATCCAGCGGGCATCTTAATTTTTTGACCAAAACAAGCTTAGCAGACAGTTCATTTTAAATAAAAAGCCCCAAATAAAGATCTAAGTGAGCCTTTTCAATTAGTCGCCAAACTCTCAATAAAGCGAGTCAACACAAACTGCTGGTCGGCTTCCACATTATTAAACTCAGCACCGCAGCGACGCAATTTCTTTGATTCATCATTAAGTCTAACATCATCAATTAAGCGGATCGGAACATTCTCTAAAAAGAAGTTTTGGTCAATGAGATCTATTTTTAGCCCTTCCGGTGGCCAGTTTTCCCAGCCGGCATAACTAAACGCGAAGCCAGAATTACTGATATCTATAACACCATATGATAGAATTAATGTCGGATATATCAGAACAGTGGATCTATTATTGACACTGAGCCGTTCATGTTTGCGTCGATCCTTGAATATTTTCATGACCTGCCCCCTCTAGATCAATTTTCAGACCAAAACGCCAATAAACAAAGGTTTCCAGCGAGATAAGAAATCCCTTAAAGGCCTAGCTTTTAGGTGATACCTCATACATTGGAGTTATCTCCAGGCAGAGGTTTATGAAACGAAAAAGTCACAACAACCCAGTATTACTTAAATAAATAATAAATTACAGATGTGCTTGTCAACAAAAAAGACTTGTTAGGAATAATTGTTAAGTTCAAATATTTTGGCCAAATAGAAACTCTTCAAGCCATATTCCTTCGTTTCCATGTCTAGTGGCAATTATAACTGTTCGATTGCCCCATTATCTTTTGGTGAAAGCAGACATCGATATCTGTCAGCTGCCCTCAATTTGTGCCTTCCTGTGGACCTGACGGTTTCTGTAACTCATCCCTGATTTTTTTCCCTTCCGCATCATAGACCCTGATGTGGACCGTACCATCATAATTGATGTTCCACATAGGGTTTACCTCGATACGCAGATCTTGGCAGGATTCTTTAACTGTCTTCATGGTCTTTCTGGATTTCAGAACAACCTCATCAATCAGAACTTCGCAGGGATCTTTTTCTTCCTTTTCTACTTCTTCCTTTTCAATTTCTTCCTTTTCGACTTTCACAATTTCCGAAACGGTGCCGGATGCAGTTTTTTCCTGTTGAGGAGCCTTGACGGCACAGCCAAAGAAAAATAAAAATAGAACCCCTGCTATGAACAATGTCCTGAACATAAATTCCTCCTTTTCTGTATTTTGGATTTTTTTAAAATTGAATCTATATAACCTGCAAGAATAGAAACCTTTTAATGCCTTTTGGGAAGAAGTTGCCATGTGCAAGGGACATCTTAACTTCACATGATCGCTGGAATTGCTACATTGACTGATCCAGGTGTCCTTCGCGTATAACCCTGGATTCTCCTGTTCCGGTATCCAGGTCGTAAATATTGAAATTCCTTCGCATGTCGATACCCTTGTAATGGGTCGCAAGGTTTATCGAGGCTGAACCGTTGTCACCGCTTTTTATGCGGTGAAAGACCCCTCTGGGCCAGACGAGCAGGGCAGGCCCGTCATACAACAGCCTGCCTCCATGCTCAATATATTCCGGGGTGATAACAAATGATTCCACCCTGCCATGGGCTTTGATATAGATTTCCACATGCCGCTCACCCTGGAGCACGATAAGGTTGTCATCCTGGTGGGGATGCATATACCAGGGTTCCATAACATCACCCACCGGGCCTGGCGAAACGGCTCTGTTTCTATGGATTACCCGGTCGACCGCATCGATTTTAGGAACCAGGTCCTTGGGAAGAATGTCAAAGGAGACGCCCTCTGTCCTCCGGAACGGCTGTAGTGCTACAACTCTGTAAAAGCCTGGGATTTCTGCCACAATAGCACCTTCTGTCATGGGTTTTGCTCCTTTTTGGTTGATTGGAGAGTTGCCAGGATCGTGCCGAGCTCTGCATCAAGGCAACATTCCACGTCATGAATATGAATGGATTCCAGACTGAGCGAGTTGATCCGTATCCTCGTCTCGTGCGGAAGGGTATCCTGGAATCTTTCTGCTGCCGCCCGTGCCACCTCGCGCACTGTATCCTCAACAAACTGGGGATACCTGTGGGCCTTGAGGACAAGTTCTGTTTCGTCCGGGCGCTTGAGGAGATCCTGGGATACATGCAGAACACTGTCAAGTATGTCTATCAGTGTCCTGTAACCGGGAAGCTGTTCATCGTTCTTGAGACTGACGAGAAGCTCGGTTCTTGATCGCTGTGAATGGGTCGCCTGCGGCCATGGGTCATTAAAGCGGTTAAAGAGGGCCTCATTATAGGAAAGGGTGCAGGGGCAGGCGGTGAGATGATATAACCCTGCACCCACCTGAATATTTTCTGTTGCAAGGGGCCCGTCTTGCCCCAGCGCCACTGCGAAGCTTACATCAATCGAATCAACGGAATAATGTTTACTGACAGGTGCCTGCTGAATGAGTGGCATCCGTCCTGACAGCTCCAGTGATATACTCTGGGCATTTTGCGCTTTAAGAATATGGGTGGCAAGCAATTTCCCATATGCAGGCAGGTCCGTAAACTGCCTGTCATGTAGGGCGGAAATCGCCTGTTCAATTCTGGACATATGGATGCCGCGTCTGTTGCCGGGCAGGTTGACATGAATCCTGGCATTGAAGGGGATATGACCGCCCCTGTTGTCAGCAAGACTCACCCAGACGGTTTTTCCCGAAATGCCGACTTTCTGGAGCGGCATTGGAAAAGAAGGGTTCTCTTCAGGCACATCAATGCAGGTTTCAAGGACCTGCCGATGTTTATCCTCTGGTATGAAGGTGCTCAAATTATTTTTTCCCTCTGCATCGTCTGATACCAGTCCTGTACAGTTGACCACCGGTCCATATTGGCAGCCGTCCATTCATGAAGCATTCTGAAATGATCGTGATGGGAAGCAGTTGCCCGAGGTTCGTTTTTAAGAACTCTAAGCACATGGTTGATGATAGCAAGAAGAATTTTTCTGTCACTTAAAAAACAAAGGCTACCGTGGTGCAGCCTCCTTAAGGTAATTGGTTCCGGGCCGGCAAATCCAAAAGGATAGCGGGCTCCGAGCCTAAGGAGAAAGGTCCAGTCTTCTGCATGGGTTATATCATCAAAACCTCCGATTTCCAGAAAAGTATTACGGCATATGGCCATGGATGATGGTACCATGAAGCACCAGCGCAGAAGAGCGTTGAAGCAGTCACCCTCAAGGCCTGAACCTTTTTCCGGAATGAGAAAATCCCCGCCGGCGATTTCATCCCGCGTCAGTGTCACCCCGTAAGCAACCTGGAAACCCCGCTTCAATACACTAATAAGCTGCTGAACATGATCTTCAAGCCAGACGTCATCGGAATCTAGAAACATGAGGATATCACCTCCCGATGCAGAAGCTCCCGCATTGCGAGCTGCACCGGGACCCTCTCCATTGAGACGCACCTGTTTCACTTCAGGGAACAGAGATTCGACCTCAGTTCGGGTATCGTCTTCAGAGCCGTCGTCAATAAGGATTATTTCCATGCCCTGATAGCGCTGGCGCTTGATGCTCTCCAGGGCTTCAAGCACCATATTGCACCTGTTCCTGGTAGGTATTATGCAGCTGATCATTAATGGCTTACGACGCAAATTATTGGTAAATTATGGTAACTGTTACTAAGAAGGATTAAGTAATAATGTAACAGATTCGGATAGAGTTGTGCCACAAGGAAGCCCCCGCAGTCCGCTTTTTTGGAAAACACGGATCTTTTATCCCTTGACAAGCAAAACCAACCATTCTAACCATGCCATGTAAAAGGGAAAGACGAACTAAATATGCTGACCGATCATCTTATAATTAACCTTCTTGTCATTCTCGCAGTTGCCTGGCCTCTAGGCGCTCTTTTTGTGCGTTTCGGGCTGCCCGTTATGCTTGGGCAGCTTGTAACGGGCCTGCTTCTGGGGCCTGCTGTTTTTAATATTGTAACTCCATCTGAAGCCATAACATTTCTTGCCGATCTTGGAATCTTTTTTGCCATGTTCTATGCTGGCATGGAGATGGACCCCAAGGAACTGGTAGAGCATATCTGGCCGTCCATGGCTGTTGCGATCGGCGGGTTTGTCCTGCCCTTTGTCATGGGTTTTTTAGTTACTCGTTATTTCGGAGGAACAATTTTTCAGTCTCTCTTTATCGGCATCGGCCTTTCCATAACAGCGATTGCAGTGCAGGCTGTCATTCTACAGGAGATGCAGATCCACAAAACCAGGATCGGGCATGTCATAATGGGTGCAGCGATTGTGGATGATATACTTTCTCTGATCGGGCTTTCCGTCCTCCTCGGACTGGTGAAGACCGGTACCGTGGAACCTTCCGGCATCCTTATCATCATCCTCAAGGTCTCTGCATTTTTCGGGTTCACCATCCTGGCCGGCCATTTTCTCATCCCGGTCTTTACCCACAGGCTGGACGATTACAATGCCAAGGGATTTACCTTTGCCATGATCTCGGCCCTGGTGATGGCGACAGCAGCTGAACTGGCAGGGCTGCATACGGTGATCGGGGCTTTCCTGGCCGGCCAGTTTGTCCGCAAGGAGATAATGCATGAGAAGATATATAATGCCATCAGTGATCGATTCTACGGCTTGAGCCACGGTTTCCTGATGCCCGTCTTTTTTGCATCACTGGCCTTCCATATCCACTTCCAGTGGAATATTTCTTTCCTTTTATTTGCAACTGCTATCACTTTAACAGCTATACTCGGCAAGTTTGTGGGCTGCGGCCTTGGCGCCCTGTCTTTCCACTACAGTATGCGGGAATCCTCCATTATAGGTTTCGGCATGAACGGCAGGGGGGCTGTGGAACTTGTCATTGTTGCGGTGGTTATTGAGCTTAGCAATGATCTAATGGCCCAGGGAGTCCTCAGCGAGCCCCTGTTGACAGAGGATCAATTCTCGGCCCTGGTGCTCATGGCTTTTATTACTACACTCCTGGCGCCGCTGATGCTCAGGTGGTCTGTTATGAAAACCTGCAGCGGCAAAGAAAAAGAGCAGTTCTGTCAACTCGTGGCTGATAAACGCAAGAAATAAGATTTCCGGAAAAACTGTTTAGTTTCCCCTCCGGACTTCCCTGTCATGAGGGATGATTCAAGACAAACTGATGGGGCGAATATGGAAACTTCTATCCTGATGCAGGTCAGCCAGGAATTCCAGGCACTCGGTGGGGCCGATGCCCTGGCAATAGCCACCCTTGCCATCCTGGAAGGCATCCTTTCCGTGGATAACTCGCTGGTTCTGGCCATCCTGGTGCGGACCCTGCCGAAAGAACAGCAGAAAAAGGCATTGATGTACGGCATATTCGGCGCCTTTTTCTTCAGGGCCCTGGCCCTGGTTTTCGCCGCACACCTGATGCGTTTCATGGCCTTCAAAATAATCGGCGGCGGCTACCTTGTCTACCTGGCTATGAAACACATGTTTTTCTTCTATAAGGAGGATGCGCACCAGGCAAGACCACAGGTGGCAGTCAGTTTCTGGAAGACGGTACTTATTGTTGAGTTGACAGACATCGCCTTTTCCATTGACAGCATTACCACGGCCGTTGCCATGAGCAACAAGCTCCTGGTTGTCTGGTTTGCGGGTATTATGGGGATCATATTTTTGCGCTTTGCGGCCGGAGTCTTTATCCGTTTGCTGGAGATGCTGCCCAAATTAGAGGACCTTGCCTACCAGCTTATCTTTTTCGTGGGTACAAAGCTCTTGCTGGAAGGATTCCATATCGACATCAGCCACAGCGTTTTCTGGATGATGATGGGCGTTATCGCTATACTGGGCTCAGCCCTGGTCTATCGCGACTATTATCAGACAAAGACACAGTCGCGGTTTCAAAACCGGCTTTTAAGTCGCTTGCAGGCAAACGAGATAACGGTAGACGAGATATTAGCAATGGAATATGTTCCACGGGAGATCATTTCATACCTGCGTGAGAATAACATATTGATCATTCATAAAGCAGAATCATTTTCAAGACCCTGACATGACAAAGCAAACCACTACCCGAAACCGTTTCGGTACGTTCAGTGGTGTATTTACACCCGCCATTCTTACGATTCTCGGGGTGATCATGTTCATGCGGGCCAATTTCGTCGTCGGGCAAGCAGGTATTCTGGGTGCGCTTTCAATTCTTATCATCGCAAAAAGCATCACCCTTACAACATCATTATCAGTCGCAGCAATCAGCACCAATATGAGGGTGCGGGGTGGGGGGTTCTATTTTCTGATTTCCCGGGTGCTCGGTGTCGAATTCGGCGGCGCCATAGGCATTGCACTCTTTTTTGCCCTGGCGCTATCAGTACCGTTTTATATTCTCGGATTTGCCGAGGCCCTGGTCCTATCCTACCCTGTTCTCGTCCCATATTTTCAGGTTATCACCCTGGGGACAGCCTTAATCCTCTTTCTGCTGGTTTTTTTCGGGGCAGGCTGGGCTATTAAAACCCAGTTTGTGATCATGGCCTTTCTTTTCCTGGCCATTATCGCCTTTTTAGGGGGTGCGCTTCAGCAGTTTTCTTTTGCCACTCTGCAGCAGAACCTTAACCCGGGATATACACCTGTTGATTTGCATGACAGGATGTCGCCGCTTTTTAGCTATTGGGTTGTTTTTGCTATTTATTTTCCTGCGGTAACCGGTATTGCTGCAGGGGTTAACATGTCAGGTGACCTTGACGACCCCGGGCGCAGCATACCCCGAGGGACCCTCGCGGCTGTCGGTGTCGGTTTTCTGGTCTATTTGGCCCAGATAATCCTTTGTGGCGGCGCTTATGAAAGAAGTGCGCTCATAACAGCCCCTTATGAATTGCTGCATGACAATGCTCTTTTTGGCTGGTCAATACTGGTTACCCTGGGCGTCATCGCCGCTACCCTATCTTCAGCTGTCGGCAGTTACCTGGGTGCACCGCGGGTGCTGCAGGCCGTATCGCGGGACAGGATTCTTCACTTCCTTCTTTATTTCTCAAGGGGCAGCAAAAAAGGGGATGAGCCAAGAAGGGCTTTATATCTGACATGTTTCATTACCATATGCGTTTTGCTCTGGGCCGGAAACGAAACAGGCGGCTCCGCCTTGAATGCTGTTGCAGCCCTGATCACCATGTTTTTTCTTTACAGCTACGGTATGATCAACCTGGCTGCCTTTATAGAGGATTTCGGGGACAATCCGTCTTTCAGGCCGCAGTTCCGGTTTTTTCACTGGGCCACAGCGCTGCTGGGTGGTACCGGTTGTGTGGTCGTTACGGTCCTGATCAACTGGAAGGCGGCGGTCATCGCTATTTTTATTATTGTGTCGCTGCTCTGGTACCTGAAGGCACGGCGGCTCATTGCAACATTTGGCGATGCCAGGCGGGGCTTCATATACAAGCAGACCCGCAATAATCTTCTGCGTTTGCGGCGAATGCCGGAAGATCCTAAGAATTGGCGCCCCAATATTCTTGTATTTTCCGGAAACCCTATGTCTCGTGAGGAAATAATTGCCTATGCAGCCTGGATGGAATCAAGGCGCGGTATCGTTTACCTGGCGAACGTGCTTGTTGGGGATGTAGTGGAACTTGCGCCGCGAAGGCCGGCGGCACTGCAGCAGTTGACCCAGTTCTGCAATGAAAAGAATTATGCAGCCTTTCCAGTTGTGGTTGCAGCAGAAAAACTGGAGTATGGTATCTCGATGCTGTTGCAGGCAACAGCCATCGGTCCTATACGTCCCAACCTTGCCCTCTTCGGCTGGTCAGGAAAAATGGAGCGGCGTCAAACCTATATCAAGGAATTGCGCACGGCTTCTGCTCTCGGTATGAGCCTGGCCCTTATTGAGACAAAGGGACTTCCGGTCTTAAAGGAGCCAAAGCGCATTGATATTTGGTGGCGAGGTCAAAAAAACGGGGCACTCATGCTTCTGACCGCATTTCTGCTTTCTGAGAACTGGGAGTGGCAAAGTACTAAAATCCGTATATTGCGCGTGGTGGAAAAGGAGGAGGGACGATTACCGGCCGAGCAATCCCTGCAGGAATTGATTACTCTGGCCCGTGTTGATGGCGAGGTGGAGGTTGTGGTGTCGGTGGAATCCTTTTCCAGAATTTTACATCAACATTCAGCAGATGCCACGTGTGTTGTTTTGGGGTTTGAACTGCCGGAAATGGCAAATGAGGCTGAATGGCATGATTGTTATAGATCCTTTATTGACGGGATGCCTACGACGATTCTTATCAACTCCCTTGGGGGTGAGGACCTGTTTGCCTAACTTGTTCATTTCTTTGCTTGCCTTTATGCCCCCTTGAGGGGTACTGCTTAAAATAAACGGGCGCTGCGAAACTCGCGGAGTTTATACCCCTATAAGGGGTGCTCAGACAGTCCTCGCGCTATTCCGTTTATTATTGTCGGCAAATATACTACTGCCGACGATTGACACCGCTGCTCGGCTGCGTGAAATGGCTTATAAAAGATTAGCTATAAAGAAGTAATTAGTTTGAGTTATGCAGTAAGTGTTAAACGGTATAGCTTTTTATTTTTAATGCAATTTTTAACTTTACCCCATAAAAAAACAGCCGGTATAGCCCGGCTGTTTTTTTATGCTGCTATGTTATGTAAAATGTCTACTTCCCAGCCACAGCCTCCAGGGCTTTTTTAATGCCGCCGGGAGAGCTCATGATCTTGGTGAATCCATGCTGGCCGGCCATGGAAGTATCCGGGAAATGCACGGCAATACGGTAGCGGCCGCGCAGGGCGATTGCCTGGTTTCCCTGCACCATCAGTTCATAGGGCAGGTAGGCGGTGGATCGGATTTCCTGGTAATCAATGATATCCATGACCTCCTTGTCCGTGTCTTTGTCGCCGGAATCCGGGCCGTCCCCTTTAATGATCCCAATGCCGAAAACAGACACGTCCTTATCCGGCAGATCGATACGGTATACCTTGACTGTGCCGCCTTTGCCTGCTGCCAGGTTTGCTTCCACGGTCTGCACTCCGGTCTGGTAATCAGGATAGGTGTTCAGCACGTCCACATCATCAAAATAAGGCATCAATACCTTGTAGTGGTACTTGCCCGGACCAAGTTTTTCCTCGTTGATGCCCTCGGCCCCGAATTCCAGTTCATGGCCCAGAGCAGCAGTAAGTTTTTCCGAGACGCTCTCCAGTTTGCCAAGGCCGTATGCAATGCCAAGGTAGGCAGGATTCATGTAGGAAACCTGCAGTTTGCCGTCCATCTCTGTGATTGCCACCCGCTGGGCAGCGCCGAAACCGCCGTTTTTAGCTTTGGCAGCGGCAGTGCTTATGTCAGGATGGCTGGCGCAGATGACCGTGGCATTGGGGTAAGGCGAGTAGCTGCCCACAACGGTGAAGCCCTGTTCTGTGAGTTGCGCCTTGGTGTGTTCCACCACATCCGCCATACTGCCAGGATCCTTCAGGAAATTTTTAAAAGAAGAAGGTGTTTTGCCGAGCACAAAGGGTTTGAGTACTTCGGCCCGGGCCGCGGAAAACAGGCCAAATGTTAGAAGCAGGAAGGTAAGGATAAAAAGTGTTTTTAATCTGTTCATGGTTTGTGCTCCTTGATGATTACATTGCGTGAGGAGGTCTGGAATAAGAAACAGTAAAGGATAAAAAAGGGGGGCGCTTTAAACGCCCCCCAAGGGTATTAATGGGGGAGCAACCCCCAGGGAGGGTATGGTTAGAACTTCCAGGTATAGCCAACGCCAAATTCCCACTGGTCCATTGTAAGCTCTATCGTCTGTGCGCCAGGAACTTCCAAGGTGTTCGGACCCTTTACGCTATTTTCAAAGGCATAGGCAAGCGAAAAGTCCAGTTCGCTTGCATTGGCAAAGGTGTAGGTGAGGCCAAAGGTTGCATGCTGTTCAATAACACCGGGAGCCAGAATGTTGAAAAGAACATCAGATTCAGGAATGGGCTGCTCGCCGTAGGAATAGCCGAACCTGTAGGTCCACTGCTCTGAGCGGGCCCACTGCAGGCCGATCTTATAAACGGTCATGTCATCCCAAGCAAAACCGGCGCCGTTCGAAGTGCCAAGCCCGTCCGTCATAAGATTGGGTAATAAGGGGTTGTTAATTGACTTGATATCGCTGTAGTAGATCTGCTGCACATCAAAGGCAATGGTCACTTCCGGGATCGGCATAAAGGCAACGCCTATGGTCCAGTTTGCCGGGATGTCAAAATCACCCTGCTCGGCAAAGAGTCCTGCATAGTCGTCAAACTCACCCATGTAGATCTGTGACTGGTAGGCAAGCCCGATGTTGAACTGTTCGGTCAGCTTGCCCAGGTAGCCGATCCTGCCGCCAAATCCAAAGGCTGAATCATGGCCCTTGCCGGAAAGTTTGTCAGGTGATGCTGAGTAAGGTGCAAAAGAATTCACGCCCTTTGCCTCGAAAAACTGGGCTGCAATGATCGGCGTGATGCCAATGGAATGCTGGTCATTAAATTTATAGGCATACGTTGGTGCGATAAAGAGCTGCATCAGGTCAACACCGGTTGCATGGTGGGTTGGATCATAAAATGTCTGCGTAGGATAATCAGTATTCATGCCGCCGTTACCGAAAACAGCAACTCCAACAGCGCTCTTCTCATTCAGCTGTTTACTCCAGCCCACGTTAGGAATAAAGAAATAGTTAGAGTCGCTTTCAACTTTACCGGGGGCTAACCCAAAAGTTCCCGGGACCATGGATGGTGCCCCGGAAACAGTATAATCCCGGTTGGGATTAAAGATGGTCAGGCCAAGATCGAGCCTGTTGCCTACCTCGGTGAGACCGGCAGGGTTGGTGGCAGGCACCATTGCATCCATTGGTGCAGCCACACCGGCTCCGGCCATTCCTTTGTTCTTAATGCTGTAGCCGTGGCCGAAATAGCCATTGGTCGCATGGGCTGATGCAGCATAGCCTGCTACCAGGCCGAATGCTGCAACTGTTACAAGTATTTTTTTCATCTCCTCTTCAACTCCTTTTTGTATGAGTTATTAAATTGCGCGGTGCCGGATGTCCTGAGCTGCCGACACCGTCCTCCCCTCGTTTGAAAAGATTAACCTTGTTTTTTCTTGATATAGAAGGTGTAAACACCGTCAGCTTCTGACATTTCCAGCAGTTCATTGCCGGTTCTCTTGATCATGGCAGGCAGGTCGGACTTGGAGCCTGCATCGGTAAGATCAACCCGCAGGATTTTGCCGCCCTCGATTTTGTCCAGGGCCTTCTTGGTTTTTAATACAGGCATGGGGCAGCTCAAACCTTTCAGATCAGCTACTTCATCCGGGGTAATTGTAGACATGGTAATTCTCCTCCTTTGTTATGTTTGCTTTTTTTCGTTTCTGATTTGTGATTAGATAAAAAGATTTATGTTTGCATCTAGGCCAAAGTCGAGGTAGTCTGCAGCACCGCCGACCTTTACGCCTTCAATAAGGTCACTTTGGGTCACACCGGTCATTTCCAGGGTCGGGGTGCAGGCCACCATTTTGACATCGAGTTCGAGGCAGGCTTCCATCATGTCAGGAATGGACGGCCAGTTGATCTTTGCCATCATAGATTTCATCATCATGGTGCCCAGGGCAGTCATGCCGGGCAGCATGCCGATGATGTTAGGCATGGGTACTGGTGACGGCATGGCGGGATTGGCGATGGGTGCCACTTTCAGATTCGCATACTTGTGCTTGTTGACGATATCCACACCGTAGAAGGTGAAGAATATCATGGTTTCCACATCCATGGCTGCAGCAGTGGAAGCAAGGATCAATGGCGGATAGGCCATGTCAAGCGTTCCCTTTGAAGCAATGATTGCCATTCTTTTTGGTTTTTCTTCGCTCATGATTTTCCTCCTGAAATTTATTTTATCTGGATTTTTCGATTTTGTTTATGTCAGTTGCGCCTTGACGGCCTCCATTGAAGACCGCAGGGTTTCCAAAGCGTTAATAACACCGGTTCGCTGGGCCGGATCAATATGGTCAAGAAGCTGCTGGTGCAGTGAAAACATAAATTCCTCAATTTCCCGTACCTTGCGCTGGCCGGTCGGGGTAAGGCTGATGAGCTTGACGCGGGCATCGTTAGGAGCCTGCGACCGTTGGACAAGTCTTTTTTTCTCAAGGTTCTCAATTATGACAGTGGCCCTGCTTTTTGCCACCTCGAGAAGCCCTGCTATCTGGATGCCGGTCAGGTATTTGTGCCCTTCAAACAGCATGAGGCACCGAAGCTCCGCCTGGGGCATCCTGAAGGCCTTTGCTTCCTTGGTGTAGCGTTCCTTGCAGCAGTTGTGCAGTTCGCTGATGAGCTCCTGCAGCTTGTTGGCCTGGTATTCTATAACCCGTAAATCTGTTGCGCGGTTGACATTGTTCATAATGTTAACTATAATTAAAATGGTTTTTTTGTCTTGTCAAGCAGAAAGTTAACAGTTGTTAATTTTGTTTGTTAATAATACTATTTCTTAAAAATAGAGAAGGATAAAGGATGGCAATAGACCACGATAAATCGGTGCAGAAAAATCATTTCTGGGAAGAATTTGTTTGATATAGTAAATTTTGTGAACTATATGAATTTTCAATTACCGGAGGAAAGTTATGGAGCAAAAAAAAGTTGATGATGGAGGATGGAGCCCTTACATTGCAGGCGGTCTCAGCGGTCTGGTAATAATTGTATCGGTATTGTGGACCGGACAGTTTTTTGGGGCATCCACTTCATTTGTGCGCTCAGCAGGAATGCTTGAGAAGATTCTTGAACCTGAACGGGTGGCCCAACTGGAATATTTTATACGGTACCTGCCGAAATTTGACTGGCAGTTGATGTTTGTGAGCGGCATTTTTCTGGGCTCCCTGATAGCAGCACTTTTGTCCGGTTCCTTTAAATGGCAGGGCGTGCCTGATATGTGGGCTGAACGGTTCGGTACAAACCCTGCTCTGCGGGGTATTGTCGCTTTTATTGGCGGGGTTATTGCCATGTACGGCGCCAGGTTGGCGGACGGCTGTCCCAGCGGTCACGGGCTTTCCGGCATGATCCAACTTGCCGTCAGCGGCTTGATCGCCATGGTATTTTTCTTTGTCGGCGGCATTATCATGACGCGACTGGTCTATTTTGGAGGGAACAGAAAATGAATGCTGAAATGATCTATGGACTTATTACGGGTATACTGTTCGGTTTTCTCCTGCAGAAAGCAAGAGTGGTTCGCTATGACAAGCAGATAGGGGCCCTGCGCTTCCAGGACATGACCATAGTAAAATTCATGATGTCCGCCATTATTGTCGGCATGGTCGGTATCCATTTTTTTGATATATTCGGTTTAGTAAAGCTTTTATATAAACCGGTAGTGCTTGGCGAGAATATTACCGGAGGATTGCTCTTCGGTCTTGGATGGGGGCTTTTGGGGTACTGCCCCGGTACCCAGGGGGGTGCGCTTGGAGAAGGCCGCTGGGATGCGCTCTGGGGGATTCTTGGCATGATTGTCGGTGCAGGCCTTTATGCAGAAACCTACCCGCTTCTTATGAAAAAAGTACTCGGAGTGGGGTACTATGGCTATCTAACCATACCCCAGTTGATCGGGGTGAACCGCTGGCTTGTTATTATCGTTTTTGTTACAGGAGTCCTGGCCATGTTCCGCTGGTTTGAGAAAAAGGGATTGTAATGTGAAAATATTTTAGGATTGAATGCATATCTTCTCAAAGTAGTTTTTCTTTCATTTTGAAAAACAGCCTTTCCTGTATTGGAAAGGCTGTTTTTTTGTTAAAAATTCTATATTTCTGGGCATTATGACATGATATAACAATTTTCATTTGGAACATTGAAAGAAGACGTTTTTGTAGCAAGCTGGCAATAATATAAAATGGGTATAAATACCTAATAAAAGTTGATTTTAAAGCGACTCTTTTGTTAGTATGGTACTGTCGCAAAATTACAGAAAAAACTGGGGCGTTCTCCACCCCTGTTGCCTAAACTGATTGGAGTGAGACGAATGAAAATTACAATAAACGGAATGGATATAAGTGCCCATGAGGGTATAACAATCCTTGAAGCGGCAAAGCGGGCGGGAATTTATATTCCCACTCTCTGTCATGTTCGAGGACTTAATGCAGACAATCCCTGTGGACTCTGTGTTGTCGAGATTGAAGGTAGCGAAAACCCTGTACGTTCCTGTGACAAGAAGATCCAGGAAGGGATGAGTGTCAGCACGGACTCGGAAATGTTAAAGGAGTTGCGCACTGAACGGTTGGCCATTCTTGCTGAAACTCATTTTGGCGACTGCAAGGCACCCTGTAACTTGACCTGCCCGGGCCAGATAAATGTGCAGGGGTATATAGCCCACGTTGCCAAAGGTCAGTACGAAGAGGCCCTGCGCCTTGTCATGGAACGCAATCCCTTTCCTTTTTCTGTGGGCAGGGTCTGTCCCCGTTTCTGTGAAACCAAATGTAGACGTGTGCTGGTGGAAGAACCCATTGCAATCAACCATCTTAAACGTTTTGTGGCAGATTGGTGCATGACCAATAAAATTGACCTGAGAATCTCCAAAGAACCACCATCCGGCAAAAAAGTGGCGGTGATCGGCGGTGGTCCTGCAGGCTTGACGGCTGCCTATTTCCTGACCAGAAAAGGACACGAGGTAACTGTCTACGAAGCGGCACCAAAGCTTGGCGGTATGCTGCGCTATGGTTTTCCGGAGTTTAAAATCCCCAAGAATGTTCTGGACTATGAAATAAATACCCTTCTGCAGCTGGGTATTACAGTGAAGACCGGTCAGAAATGGGGTGTTGATTATACGCTGCAGGATCTTAAAGATTCGGGTTTTGACGCCATTCTTATCGCGATTGGCAACCCGGAAGATAAGCCTTTGGAAATCCCGGGTGAATCTCTCCCAGGTGTTATGGGCTCGTCCGAATTTCTGAAAAAGATCACCACCGGTGAAGATGCTGACTATGGGAAACGTGCCGCTGTACTCGGCGGCAACAATATCGCCGTAGAGACCGCTCGAGCACTCATCAGGTCAGGCGTGGAAGAGGTGACGATCATTTATCCGAGACCCAAAGAGGATATGCCGGCGCATCTACGAAATATCGAAGATGCCGAACGTGAGGGCGTCAAGTTTATGAGCCTGGCTTTACCGCTAGAGATTAGTGTTCCCGATGCAGGGCTGGATATTGAACTGATCCGCATGGAACTTGGTGAACCTGATAAGCGTGGCATGCGCCATCCGGTAGAGATTCCTGAATCAAACATGCACCTGCAGGTAGACACGGTGATCCATTCCATGGGGAAAATGGCCACTAAAGATGGCTTTACAGGAGGTTCCCTTGAGGAAACGCTGGAGCTGACCCCGACTGGAAACATCAATTCGAATCCCCGTACTTTCCTGACGAACCACGAGGGTATTTATGCGGCCGGTGATGCCACGAGCGGCCCCCGCTCAGTGATCCAGGCAGTTGTTGGTGCCCGGAGGTCTGCTGAAAATATGCACGCCCAGATCATGGGAGTGGAAAGGGAAGCCGGGGAAATCCGCTTTAATTTTTCCCGCGGCAAGTCCTTTAAAGATGTTGCCCCGGAAACTTTTAAGGGAATCAATTCAGCACCCCGGGGGAAAATGGTGGAACGCGACCCGCAAAAAGCTGTCCGGGATTTTGAAGAGGTCAAGCTCGGCTTTACTGAGGAAATTGCCAGGAAAGAGGCTGAACGCTGCCTTTCCTGCGGCTGCACAGCCTATGACCGCTGTGACCTGAAAAGACTTTCCATTGAAAACGATATCAATCTTAATAAAACAGGTATGGGCGAAAAGCCTCTCTATGAAAAATTTTCATCTCATCCGGCAATAACCGTTGATCTGAACAAATGTATATTCTGCCAGCGCTGCATGAATTCATGTCCCTACGGCGCCCTGGAGCTTTCGGCCTCAGGCCGTGATGAGAAGGGCAGGGCCCAGGGAATCATCCTCCGGTTTAATGAGAAGTGTGTTTCCTGCGGCAAATGCGTTGATAACTGTTCCACTGGAGCACTCAACAAGAAAGAGCAGATCGTGCCCATGGTCAATGAAGTGGTTGAAAAGATACGTACCACATGTCCTTACTGCGGTACCGGCTGCCAGCTTGACTTGAAGGTAAAGGGCAATACCCTCATGGAGGCAAGTGGCGATCCTGACCAGATGCCAAATTATGGGGACCTGTGTGTTAAAGGGCGATTTGCACACTGTTTTATCAGTCATCCGGACCGGCTTACCTCCCCCATGATAAGGCGCCGTAAAGGAGATCCCCTAGAACCGGTCAGCTGGGAGGAGGCTCTTGATTATGTCACCGAGAATTTTCGCTCCATTCTTGCCGAAAAGGGACCGGATGCCTTTGCCGGGCTGTCCTCGGCACGCTGTACCACCGAAGAGAACTATGTCTTTCAGAAATTTTTCCGGCAGAGGATCGGCACCAACAATATTGATCATTGTGCCCGTTACTGACACAGTCCCACCGTGACCGGTCTGGTCACAGTTCTTGGTTCAGGGGCGATGAGTAACGACATTTCCTCCATTGCCGATGCAGACGTCCTACTGGTCATCGGTTCCAATACTACCGAGACCCACCCGATAATCGGCTTGCGCATGATGCAGGCTGTAAAAGAACATAATACGCAGATTATTGTTGCTGATCCACGCCGGATCAAGCTCGTCGATCATGCCCGCCTGTGGTTGAGCCAGAAACCCGGAACCGATGGAGCCCTGATTAACGCACTGTGCCATGTCATAATCCGTGATAATCTTGTTGATCAGGAATTTATTAAGACGAGGACAGAAAATTACGAAATATTTGCCGAAGCAGTTGTCGAATGTACCCCGGAATGGGCTGAAAAAATTACCGGGGTGGCTGCAGCGGATATCGAAGAGGCTGCAAAAATATACGGTTCTGCCGAGCGGGCTGCCGTTTTTTATACAATGGGCATAACGCAGCACACCTCAGGCACTGACAATGTTAAAGCCCTGGCTAACCTGGTACTGATGACCGGCAACCTGGGCAAGAGCGGCACAGGCCTTAATCCGCTGCGTGGTCAGAATAATGTTCAGGGTGCAAGCGACATGGGATGCGCCCCGGTGTTCTTCCCGGGTTATCAGCGGGTTGATAACGAAGAGGCCAGGAAGCGGTTTGAGGAATTATGGGGCGTCAGCCTTTCGGGCAAGCCTGGACTTGCAGCTACAGAAATGACACAAGCCATGATTGACGGCTCCATTGAGGCAATGTGGATCCAAGGCGAGAACCCTGTTTTGAGTGAACCGAACATGAACCATACCCGCAAAGCATTTGAATCCGTTAAGTTTCTCGTGGTGCAGGATATTTTTCTCACTGATACGGCTGAACTCGCTGATGTTGTATTGCCGGCTGCCGCTTATGCTGAGAAAGAGGGGACCTTCACCAATACTGAGCGCAGGGTGCAGCGGGTCAGGCAGGCCCTGCTGCCGCCGAAAGGGGCCTTGGACGACCTTACCATTGTTCAGTTGATTGCCGACAGGCTGAACCTGGGTAATGAAAGTGCAACTGCTGAATTTTCGCTGGGTGACGGCAGGATGGATGTTGCCCAGGCAGAGGAGGTCTTCAATGAAATCAGAAAAGCCTGGCCGGCTGTCGCAGGCATAACTTACAGCCGCCTCGAAGAAAATGGCATACAATGGCCCTGTCCTGCGGAGGACCATCATGGCACACGGGTGCTGTTTGAGAAAGAATTCCCCCGCGGCCTGGCCAGCTTTACACCGGTTACCTGGCGTCAGCCGGCAGAACTGACGGATGAAGAATATCCATTTATACTCACCACCGGGCGTGTACTCTATCAGTATCATACCGGCACCATGACCCGCAGATCCCAGGTGATTGAAGACGCCGATCACGGTCCGATTGTAGAAATGAATCCTGTTGATGCCGAAAGGATGCAGATCAAAACCGGTGAGCAGGTTACCGTATCCTCACGTCGTGGCTCAATTACACTGCCGATCATGATAACGGACCGGATTAACCGGGGGGTGACATTTATCGCGATGCATTATCGGGAGGCGGCCGTCAACCTGCTTACCAATGATGCCCTGGATCCGGATTGCAAAATTCCGGAGGCCAAGGTATGTGCCGTAAAGGTGGAAAAAGCGAATAACTAAAAAATGCAGCGTAACTGTTTGCCGGTTACGCTGCATTTTAAATAATTGGATTGTTCTTCATTGCGGCGGATCAGACGCAGATTTTTTCAGATTTTCGCATCAGCTCCAGGGTTAGGTTCAGAAAATCCGCTTCAGTAACAATACCCACCAGTTTCCCGTTCGATACGACCGGCAGGCAGCCATACTTGTTTTCAAGCAGGATGGAGATGGCCGTGCAGACATCCATTTCAGGCTCTGCTGTCATGACATCGGTTTTCATTATGTTCATTATGTGTATATGGCGGTCAAGGTATTCCTGTTCGTCTTCGTCAACATCTGCCAGATGGGAGATGGTCTGCGCCAGGAGGTCACGGTGTGTCATCAGGCCCACAAAAGTATTATCCTCATCAACTATCGGGACATGCCGCACATGCTTGATACGCATCAGGGAACGGACTAATTCAAGTGTCTGGGTCGAATGAAGCACAAAAACTTCCGAGGTCATTATATCTTTTACTTTCAGCATTCCCTTCTCCTGGAAAAAAACAAAAAAGAGATATTTATAAAACCTGTTTGAAGATGTTTCAGCAGCCCTCAAAATCAATACCAGCAATCGCTACTGGTCCGCATATAACTTAGTGAAGGAAATGCTGTGCTGTCAATGAAAATTCGAAAACAGTTCCGCAGAAATTTAGCCGTCAGTGCCTCGAAACGCAATGCTTGCCTGTATTAAGAATTTAACCAACAAATCCAGGTACAGATAGGACTGGACCCGGGTCGAAAGGCTATTCGTGCCGCACGCACTTTGCGTAGAGGTCTTTGAACTGCCCTCCGGGGTCATAACTTTTTTTCAGAGCCCAGTATTCATCCTGGTTGTAAACAGCCCAGAACTCTTCAGGGGTGTAATAGGAGTCGGAGTACAATGATTTGATGCCGCCGAGCTCACCTACCTTTTCTTCCACCAATCTGTTGTAATATCCCGGCACTATTGTTCCCCGGTTTCTGATAACATTCCAGAAGCCGAAATTTACATACAATTTATTCAGATCCAGGGGATAAAGGGAAAAGACTCCATTAAGGTTCCAGGTTTGAACAGGGCATATCCATATTGGGGTGAATTTGATGGTATTAAAGTAAAACTCCAGGAAGTTGGGACAGTTGTGCAAAGGTATTTCAACATCCTGGATTACGGTTTCGTTGGAATAGCCCAGCATCCTATCGAGATAATGGGCTATCTTCCATTTTCTGTTCCAGTGCATGATTTTTGTGTACGTAACCGAATTCAGCCGTTTTTTCCCCAGCAGACGCCGTACAAGAGGATTCTGGGCAAAAATGTACTGGGAGCACCAGAACCAGTCGGTATCCCACCTCCAGATATAGTCCTCAACCCTTAGATAATCCTCATTCCGTTTTCGAATTGAGCGGTAGTAGATATTCTTATAGGTGTAGTCACTTGTGTAAGGGGCAGAGTCAATAAATTCGCCAACCGTTAGATAAAGTTCATCTGGGCTGAAAACAGTACCATCGATGAAATCAATATGCTGAGAACAGAGGTGATCAATATCTCGGAAATAAGGGATGGCTTTCTGGTGTCTGACGTGGGTCAGCCGGACATATGGCTTGACCGGCACAACTTTGATTTTAAGTTTCAAGGCATAGCCAAGGGAGCCGTAAGAATTGGGAAAACCAAAAAATAACCGCCGGTGTTCATTTTCCGGTGTGCAGGTGACTGTTGTACCATCACCCAAGAGAATATCCATCTCTTGGACGGCTTCATGGACAAGGCCGTATTTGAAGGAGGATGATTCAATGCCGATACCGGTTACTGCCCCTCCGACTGTTATGGATTTGAGCTGAGGAACCACGGTGGGCATCACACCATGCTTCAGGCATTCGCGCGTTAGGTCCACATAGGGGGTCATGCCTTCGACTTCAGCATAGCTCTCCTCGGGCACAACGCGGATGACCTTGTTGAAATTCTTTACATTCAGGCCGTTGCCATCCGGGGGGATTCGCTCCCGAAACAGGTTGGAGGTGTCCTTGGCCAAACGGATAGTGGTGCCGGCTTGGGCTTTAAAAGACGCGATCAGCCGCTGCTTTTTTTCCTCGTAAGTTTCATGATGGGCCGGGTTAGCCAGTGTAGGCATCTTTATTTCCGGATGAGCCGTCAGCGAATGGATTCATATCCGCCCGGCAACCCGTCCTTGGACATGACAATCTGCCAGAGTTGAATGCGCCGTGCCCTGAATGATCCTGCCAGGGCGAGAAGATAGTATTTCCACATGCGGTAAAAGCGCTCCCCATATTGATCTTTGAACAATGGCCATGCCTGGTCAAAGTTTTTGAACCATGCCACCAGCGTCTTGTCATAATCCGGTCCGAAATTATGCCAGTCCTCCATGACAAATAATCCTTCCATGACTTCGCCGAGTTGCTTGACGGAAGGAAGCATGCCGTTTGGGAATATATACTTGTTAAACCAGGGGTCGCAATGGGTTGTGGAGATATTATTGGCAATGGAATGAAGGAGGAAAATACCATGTTTTTTTAAAGAGCGGTGAGCTACCTGCATCAGTGTTCCATAATTCTTATACCCAACATGCTCACAGAGCCCGATGGCTGCAACCTTGTCATACGTCCCTTTTGCATCCCTGTAATCGGCAAGATGAATGGTAACAGGAAGCCCCTTGTTACGTTCTCTTGCGAATTCGACCTGCTCCTTGGAGATATTGTAGGCATTAACCTCGACACCATAATTTTCTGCGGCAAATCTGGCAAAGCCGCCCCAGCCGCAACCGAGCTCAAGGACTTTTTCGCCTTTCTGCAGGTGCAGCTTTTTGCAGACGAGATCCAGTTTATTCTCCTGTGCTTCGTCTAAATTCTTTGCCTGCTTCCAATAGGCACAAGTGTACTGCATGGTGTGGCCAAGCATTTTACTGTACATCTCATTCCCCAGGTCGTAATGGACATGCGCAACTTTCTGGGACCGCACCTTTGACTGCTGGTTTATCAGCTTGGCTTTGCACATGTCTATCTTGCTGGGCAGGTTATTGTTCTTGTTTTCTGCACTTGAAATATACAACTTGTAAATTACTTGGTCGAGGGCCTCGGTATCCCACCAGCCATCCATATATGACTCGCCAAAGCCCAGAGTCCATTTCAATAAAACCTTGTTGTAGAAACGCTCGTCATGCACGAGAATATCCCATGGATTTTTACCATCCATGTTTATACCGGAATTCTGCAGGATTTTTGAAATTCTCTCTTTGGCAAAATCCCCGGTCAGAATTCTACTGATATTGCTGTGCGTATGCGAAACCTGTTCCGGAGTGTTCTGATTGGTAAATTCCATTTTCATCCTCACTTGGTCCTGTTTAGAAAGAATGTATCCGTACGGTATGCATTGCTCAATAATAATATGCAGCCGGCCATGAACAGAGGTAGTAATGAATTGCAGGTTGGCAGGCGAAAAGGTCCCGGCTTCCGGGAGTCTGGAGATGTTTTTCGGGAAAGATCGATGTCCGCCCGGATACTCTGAAAAGTTGGAGGGCAATTTTTATCATTTTGAGAGGGATTTCCCAAGGGATGTTTTCCATCTCCAGCTAAGGAAACATGGAAGGAAAGCTGTTCAATGCTGTTGTGAAATTTATTCGTGGTTCCATTCGGAGATGCGGAATTACTCATAAGCTTCTACCAACAACTGGAAAAGTTTTAGTAAATTCTAATGTATAAGTATTATAAATTCTAGAACAATCAGGTGGTAAAATCAAGAACAACCCGAAAAATTACCGGGAAGAAAAGGCTGCCTGCCAAGAAGATTGTCGAGCGTCATCATGATTATATAACGGATGATGATATCGAAGGTTGCCAAACGGGATCTGCCTTTGGCATGAGTTTCAGGAAGGATCTCATCACTGATGACAAACAGCATGGCGCCTGCTGCGAAGGCCATGTAAAGTGGTAAAATCAGGCGGAAGAGGAAAATGGCAACGATAACGGTATAGGCGAAGACGAGTGTGATGAATTTGTAAAGTTGATCACGCGGGCACAAGGGCTTAGGTCCTGCAGGAACTGATATCAGTCAAAAATTTTCATCCAATAATAATAAACCCAGGCGCCATATTCGGACAAGAGCCAGCGTATCTGTCTGCTGTTCTTCCACCAGGATCCTGGATCGAAAGGATCAGTTGCCGCCGGAGCTATATAAATCTGCAGCTTCCCCTTGTACATGTTTTTCCAGATATGGTGGGCCCGGCGGCTGTGGAATTTACTCGTGGTGATAATGATATTTGTCATGCCGTTGTTCATGAGAGTGGAGCCAACGATCTTTGCCTCGCTGATGGTATCGTAGGCATTCTCGGAACTGATGGCAAGGATATGGTCCCTAGCCACTCCCTGGTGGGCCAGCGCGCTTATTTCATCTGCATACCATTTGCAGGGCGACACATATCCGCTGCTTTCCAACTGGCGCAAAACATCCGTTTTCCGGTTCCCATTAATAACGACCTTCTCTACCTTGACCTTTCTGTACAGGTCCGCAGCTTCTATGAGACGGGGGTAGATATCGACCCCGGTGTATAAAACAACGGCCGCGTCTGCTTTCTGGGGGATATCCTGGACAACGAGGAACGAACCGATCCCTGTTAGGATCTTTGTATGCATCACTACCATTAAAGCGAGCAGGAGGAAGAACAAAAAGATTTTGCGAAAATTAAATACCATGGCGCACTAAAAAGATATTAAGAAAAAAAGAAGCGCAAGGACATGTGACTATGCCCGGTTTTTGCAAAGGTTTTCAGAAATAAAACCGCTACTGGCCAATCTTAAACTGTGATTCAACCCAGATACCAGTTTTGGCGCTGAATCCCAGGGCTCGGATATTAGTGATTACGGTGCCGACATTGCCTTCTGCGTTGATACTGGTTACAGATTCACGAATACGGAAGCCTTCCTCGGCCCATCTGCCAGTGATGCCACTGAATGCAAGGGCCCGATCAGTGGTGTAGGCAATGGCAACATTGCCGTCATACATACTTTTGACAACTGCTTCTCCGGTACGCAGTTCTTTTTCAAACCAGTTGTTCCGCAGACTGGAAAATGCCAGGAGCCTGTCTTGCCTTTCCAGAAGAAAGACTTCATTGATAAGTTCCTCGGACTGAATTATCCGGGGTGCTACCGGTACCAACAACAGGACAGCAAAAAGAAGAAACAGCGGGAATAGTTTCATTGTAATAGTCCCAAAAGCAATACTTTAATTACTGAAAGCGATTCGCAGGGCAAGAAGGATTAGTATACCGGTAGAGAAACAACAGAAATGCAAAACATTTCTCGAGAAATTTTCATGCTTGTTTACTTCAGGGATAAGGTCGGAGGCCCCTATGTAAATAAAATTCCCTGCTGCAAATGGGATCAAAAAGTAAATCCAGTCGCTGAAAGAAAACATATAGGCAAGTAAACCTCCGAGAAGAAATGTTGATGCGGATAAAAAGTTTAACAGTAACGCCTTTTTGCGTGACCAGCCTCCATGTACCAGTACGCCAAAATCTCCTATCTCCTGGGGTATTTCATGGGCGGCGGCGGCCAGCCAGGTTGATATGCCAAGACGGATATCAATGAGAAAAGTTCCGGCCACGGCAATACCGCCGATGAAATTGTGGATGCCGTCTCCTATTAAAATGAGATAGGTCAAAGGTTTTTTGCAGTGCGTTTCTTCCCGGTGACAATGGTGCCAGTGCAGCAGCTGTTCGAGCAGCAGGAAAAAAGCAAAGCCGGCGACGACATAGATGTATACGGATAAATCAGCACCGGTTTTCTCTATTGACTCAGGGATCATATGAAAAAACGCGCCGCCAAGCAATGAGCCGGCAGATAATGCTACAAGTGGCAGAAGAAGCTGGTGCAGATGTTTTTCATTCAGAGAAATTGTAGTTACGCCGACAAGAGCCAGGAGGCACATCAATAGGCTGCTTCCGACAATCCAGTATAGGGAGACGATTCCAGGTGTCATAAATTTCTATTTGGTTGAAGATTTATTATGAAGTATTCATTTTTCCCGTTATGGGATTGTTGTATTCAGGGAGAATCCTTAAAGGGATATTACAAATTTTTCAATAACCCTGAAGCAAGCGCCAGCAATAAATATAACAAACATTAGTGCTGACTGCAGGTCATTTTATCATGCAGATGAAAAAGACCGGTGCCGGCTGTAGACCGGCACCGGTCTTGATGCGCCTCTGCACTATCCTGGGGATCGTGGGGGGATTGTGGATAACGAGAGGAAGTTATTTCAGGCCTTACGGATCAGAACGGACCAGGCGCCATCACCCAACTGGTCCTGGGAAAGTATTTCATGTCCTTCCCTGACAACTGAGCGGGGTACATTGTTGATCGGAGGACCGTTGTCGAGGATTAATCCAAGGATTTGGCCGGATTGCATTTTGGAAAATGCAACTTTGGTTTTTACGAGGTTCATTGGGCAGCCAACACCCCTTAAATCCTGGAATACATCAGCAGTAATAGTCGTTGTCATTTTTTTTGCCTCAATTATGTCAATTTCTTCCTGGATGACCGTTTCTTTTTGAATGATAAACGATTTAACGTGTGGATTTGTCTCGGAGAGTGAGATGATCACATAGCTCAGCGCCGGGTCATAAGCCAGTTTTATATCCTCCGCTGAGGGTCTGGCAGGAGTTTCAGGGTGACTGTGGTATACAGCCCTGATGCAGAATCCTTCGTGCCTGCAATTTCTTGCCGCTTCAAACTGTTGCGCCGGATCCATGGAATAGTGGACAGGGGAGGCATCAACATTTTTCATTTCAATGTGTCTGCTGACAATATTATCTTTTTGCGCCAGGTAGCCGCATGCCTCCAGTGGAGCCTCTGATCTGCCGTGAGCAATAATCTTATCTATAACGTCCTGAGTGATTTTGAGCATGTCTCTTCCTGTTGGACTCAATGCAGGCTGCAAGCAGTTTGTTCAGAATCAACGAGTTCTGTAATTTCCGGGTGTGGGCCGCAAACCGGGCAGGTTTCCTGTTTCTTGAGCCTGATCCTTCGGAATGCCATATTTCTTGCATCAAAGGTTAAAAGTCCGTTGGTCAGGAGCTCGCCCGCTCCGGTAATGAACTTCAATGCTTCTGCCGCCTGTATGGTCCCAAGCATTCCGGCAACAGCCCCAAGCACCCCGGCCTGGGCGCATGAGGGCACTGAATCGGGAGGCGGCGGATTGCGAAAACTGCAGCGATAGCATGCGGTCTGCCCGGGAATAACGGTCATGGTCTGCCCGTTGAAACGAAGAATGCCCCCATGTGAGAAAGGGATGCCAAGAAAAATGCAGGCGTCGTTGACAAGAAATTTTGTAGGAAAATTGTCGGTACCGTCTATGACAAAATCGTACCCTTTAATTATTTCTGCGATGTTATCTGCGCAGAGGAAATCGCGGTATATCGTGACAGATATATCCGGGTTAATGGCCTGCATTTTTTCGGCAGCCGATTCCACCTTGGAAAAGCCGATATCCTTTGTAAAGTGGGCTATCTGCCTCTGGAGGTTTGATACTTCCACGGAGTCACTGTCAACGATTCCTATGGTTCCGACTCCTGCAGCAGCCAGATAGAGGGCAACAGGTGAGCCGAGCCCACCAGCGCCCACAATAAGCACTTTTGCCTTGAAGAGTTTTTCCTGTCCATCTACGCCTACATCATCAAGCAGGATGTGGCGGCTGTATCGTTCCAATTTTTCTTCGGTAAAATCTATCATAATGATGCAAAGCCCCTCTCCAGGTCATTTAGTATGTCATCAATATCTTCTATTCCAACTGACAGGCGGATCATGTTTAGGCCAATACCCATTTTCTCCAGGTCTTCTTCCGTATATTCGCAGAATATCGTCGAGGCCGGATGCAGGATCAAGGTTTTGTTGTCATTTACATTTGATGCCCTTCTAATGAGTTTCAGGCTATTGATCAGCGCAAAACATTCATCCCGGCTCTGTAGTGTAAAGGTCAGGATTCCGCCAAAACGGTTGCTGAACTGTTTTGCAGCAATCTTATGATAAGCAGATTCCTCAAGCCCGGGATAATTCACTGCATGCACCCTGTCATGCTGCTTGAGGAAGCGTGCTACAGAAAGGGCATTGCTGCAGCTCTTCTCAATCCGTAAACTCATGGTTTCAAGCCCGAGGCTGTGCAGATAGGCGTGATGTGGTGCCAGGCAGGCGCCTATATTACGATATACCTCCCTTCTTAGCGCCCCAAGTAATGCCATGGGCCCCATTTGTTTAGCCCAATCTGCCAACCGTGGGGATTGATTCCAGTTGAAATTACCGTTGTCAATAATGAGACCGCCGACTGAGGTTGCCCCGCCCGAGATGTATTTTGTACTCGAAAGCACCTCGATATTTGCCCCGAAATTCTTTGAGCGGAAAAGATATGGGGTCGTGACGGTATTATCGAGAATGAGTGGTATCCCTTTTGCTGCGGTAATTTCTGAAATGGCCCGTATATCCGCCACCTCCAATTGAGGGTTTGTCACTGTCTCAAGAAAGACTCCTCTTGTGTTGTTGTCAATGGCAGATGAAACTTCCTGCGGATAGGACATTGACACCAGCCGTGCTTCGAGGCCCCATGGCTTCAGGGTTTTTTCGAACAGAGAAAGCGAGTTGCCAAACAGGTGCCTGCTGGTAACGATGTTGGTCCCGCTGCCTCCAAGAGTCAATATTATGTTGGATATGGCCGCCATACCAGAAGAAACAGCGATTGCGGCGATACCGCCGCTTAAAAGCCTGATACGGTTTTCAAATTCCTCAACTGTGGGATTTGTGATGCGGGAATAGGCATGTGCTGGTTTCCTGCCGGAAAAAACTTGGTTGATATCCTCTGCGCTGTTGTGCTCAAAGGCAACACTGTCGTATACTGGCGGGCGCAGGGCTCCATGAATATCCCTTCGGGAGTGGATGCCGTGAATGGCATTTGTTGAGAACCCTGTCACCGGGAGCCTCCTCCCATGAAAAACAGGAATTCAACGTCATCTCCAGGCTTGAGGTAAGTGGTGTCGTAGCTCTTTAAATCGACAAATTCGCCGTTGAGCTGCACCGCTACCATTTCTGGTGATTCCACTTTGCGCATTTCCAGAAGCTTGGAGAGGTTTACCTCGATTTCATGAATCTCGTTTGATTCTCCGTTCACCGTTAGCTGCATGTCGCCTCCTTCTGTTTATTCAGAAAAAATTATCCTGATTATTATTTATAATTTACTAATTTGATCAACTTAGTCAAGTAATAAAACCAGAATAAGAAAATGTCAAGCAAAAAAGTGAAAAAATTATTGGGCAGGCGAAATAAGCCTGGCAAGATGCAGGTGCTGTGAGAGTAAGAGTCTGCGGCCAACGAGAAGATTAAATCTTGCGGAATGAGGAAGAAGGGGAAAATTAAATGTTGTAGGTGACATTTTTCCGTAATGCCTGCTGTTTTATAACAAGATCAGCAAGAGTAACGGAAAGGATTTTCTTCAGGTTATTTTCTGCTTCGTGAAAGAGTTCGGAAATCACAACATTGTTCTCGTCAGATGCCGGGACAAATTCAATGTTGCCTTCAAGGGCATTGACAATCTGTAAAACGGTCACCTGGTTGGGAGACTCGGCAAGTTCATAGCCTCCTTTTTTGCCCCGTGTGCTTTTTATGATACCTGCCTTATTGAGCCTGTTGAATATCTGTTCCAGATACTGGTGCGGAATATCGCAGCGCGTTGCAATATCCTTGATCTGGAGGAGCCCGGAATTGTAAAATTCTGCCAGGGCTAGGAGGGCTGCAATGCCGTATCTGCTTTTGCTGCTGATCGTGAGCATGTAAGTTTTATTTTTAGTATGGTTTTGGCACGAACCCTAGCAGTTAGCCATGCCAATATTGAATAATAAATATTGAGTCTGCGGCAAGATGTCAAATTATTAATTATCTTTAACTTTACCTTCATGCATTATATTTTTTTCATAATGGGGAAATTACATTCAATGTATATCCTGGCTTTTCTATGGACGTTCTGGTGCTGTTTGCACAGCCTTCTGATAAGCAGAAGCGTCACAAGCAGAATGAAAGGTTTGCTTGGTGCAAACTATGCATATTACAGGATTTTATATAATGTTTTTAGCCTTCTAACGCTATTCCTCGTAGTGCTCTACCACTTAGGGCTACAGGAAAAAATTATTTTCGCCTGGCCCTGGCCCTGGAACCTGGTGAAAATTGCCATGTATCTGGTGGCTTTTATCTTGTTTTACGGAGGCTACAGGGCATATGATATGCAATACGTGCTTGGTATAAAACAGCTGCAGGCGATGCGGGAAGACAAAATACAAAAAGCAGCAGAGTTTCAAACAAGCGGCATTCTGGAATATGTCCGGCATCCATGGTACAGCGCGGCAATCCTCCTCGTCTGGGCTTTTGGTCCGATATCCGATGTTTCATTGGTTTCAAAGATAATACTGACTGCATATATAATTATTGGTACATTCCTGGAAGAAAAAAAACTTATTCATGAGATTGGTCAGCCATACCTGGAGTATCGCAAACGAGTACCCATATTTATCCCATGGAAAAGGGGGTAATTTTTTCTGCCATGGAAAATTTATTTAAGTTAGATTCATCGTTTATACCATCAGGAGACCAGCCGCGGGCGATCAAGCTTCTTTCGGAGGGAATCAAAGCCGGAAACACGAGGCAGGTCCTGCTTGGGGTTACCGGGTCAGGGAAGACCTTTACCATGGCAAAGGTCGTGGAGCAGGTGCAGAGGCCGACCCTGGTTATAGCGCCCAATAAAACGCTGGCGGCCCAGTTATACTCTGAGTTCAAGGAGCTTTTTCCGGAGAATGCAGTGGAATATTTTGTCTCCTACTACGATTATTACCAGCCGGAGGCATATATCCCGCAATCAGACACCTATATTGAAAAGGATTCATCAATAAACGATGCCATTGACAAGATGCGGCATTCGGCAACGCGGTCCCTCCTGACCCGGCGCGATGTCCTTATTGTGGCCTCGGTCTCCTGCATCTACGGCCTTGGTTCCCCGGATGAATATAAAAACCTCCACCTGTTTCTGAAAACAGGGGATGAATATCCCAGGGAAGCGATGCAGAGGCGCCTGGTCTATATGCTCTATGAGCGGAATGACATATCATTCCACCGCGGCACGTTCAGGGTACGGGGTGATGTAGTGGAGATCTTTCCTGCCTATGAAGAGGAGCGGGCAGTCCGCGTGGATCTTTTTGGTGACACCATTGATTCGATTTCAATCATTGACCCATTGCGGGGCGTGGTCCTTGGGAACTTGCCCGAGTTGACGGTTTTTCCCTCGAGCCATTTCGTCACTTCCACGGAGCGGCTGGAGATGGCCCGGCGCACCATAAAGGAGGAGCTCAAGGATCGCTTGGCTTTTTTCGAGAAGCAGAACATGCTGCTTGAGGCGCAGCGCTTGGAGCAAAGAACCATGTTTGACCTGGAAATGATCGCTGAGCTTGGCTACTGCAACGGTATTGAGAATTACAGCCGGCACCTGACCGGGGCTGCCCCGGGAGAGCCGCCGCCGACCCTGCTGGATTATTACCCGGATGATTTTATTCTCTTTATTGACGAGAGTCATATCGGAGTACCGCAATTGCACGGCATGTACCGCGGGGACCGTTCCCGCAAGGAAACGCTGGTGGAATACGGTTTCAGGCTGCCGTCTGCTCTGGACAACAGGCCGCTGCGTTTTGACGAGTTCGAAGAGCGGACCAACCAGGTCATTTATGTGTCGGCAACACCGGGAGACTTTGAGCTGAATCAGGCGGACGGCAGGATCGCTGAGCAGATAATCCGGCCCACGGGACTCATGGACCCGGTTATTGAAGTGCGTCCTGCCAGAAACCAGGTGGATGATCTCCTGGCTGAAATTCGTTTGCGTGCCGACAAAAAAGAGGCGGTCCTTGTCACGACCCTTACCAAGAGAATGGCTGAAGACCTGACGGAATATTATGAAAACCTGGGGGTCCGGGTCAGGTATCTGCATTCAGACATCAAGACCTTGGAGCGCATGGAACTTATCAGGGAGCTGCGGCAGGGTGAATATGATGTGCTGATCGGCATCAACTTATTGCGCGAAGGTCTGGATATACCGGAAGTTTCCCTTGTCGCTATCCTTGATGCGGACAAAGAGGGGTTTCTGCGCAGTGAGCGGTCTCTTATCCAGACCTGCGGCAGGGCGTCAAGAAATATCGATGGCCTGGTGATCCTTTATGCTGACATTATAACCGGTTCCATGCACCGCACCATCGAAGAGACGGAAAGACGAAGAACTCTGCAGGAGCAGTACAACATGGAACACAGTATCACTCCTGCCACTGTTCGTTCAAGCATCAAGGATCTCCTGTCTTCGGTGTTTGAAAAGGATTATGTTACAGTGGAAGTTCAAACTGCTGAAGTGGAGGTGGAATATCACAGCCTGCGGGATTTACGCCGGGATATGAAAAGATTGGAAGCTGCAATGCATAAGGCTGCCAAAATTCTTGCCTTTGAAGAGGCAGCCCGCCTTCGGGACCAGATCAAGGAGTTGCGTAAGCTTGAGTTGGAGATTATGTAGGCATATTAGATATTATGTAATAATATTTTCAAAATTATCTAACAATACCTTTACCCGTTCATTTCTTTGCTTGCCTTTATGCTCTTTAGGGTGCAAAGAAACGAACCAAAGAAAAGGCAGCCGATCACTTGGTCCCATTGAATGGGACTTCTTTGCACTGCTCAAAATAACCGGGCGCTGCGAAACTCGCTTCGCTCAAACAGTCCTCGCGCTGTTCCGGTTATTTTTTCGCTGCTCAGCTGCGTGATATGGCAAATGATATTAATATATTACGGGGAATAATTGCCATTTTATTTACAAAATATCTCATTATAAGGTTTATCATCTAATGACAAAAGGAATTGTGGTTGCCGGTTTAAGCGGGGGCTCCGGTAAAAGTGTTGTGGCCGTGGGTCTGGTTGCAGCGTATGCCGGGCAGGGGCGCAGAGTTGTGCCGTTCAAAAAGGGCCCTGATTATATCGATGCCGGCTGGCTGCAGCTGGCTGCCGGGCAGCCGTGCTATAACCTTGATCCGTATCTCATGGACCGGGAAATTATCAGTAACTCTTTCGGGGAACATTCCCGCTATGCTGATATGTCGATCTTAGAGGGTAACCGGGGTTTATTTGATGGTGTCAATTTTGAAGGAGATTACAGCACGGCCGAGCTTTCCGTGTACTTGAATCTCCCTGTGCTGCTCGTGGTTGACTGTACCAAGATGACACGAACGGTTGCCGCACTGGTTTTGGGCTGCCAGAAACTTGATCCCCGGGTCATGATCAGGGGCGTTGTGCTGAACAGGCTTGGCACTGCCAGGCATGAAACGATTGTCCGACAATCAGTTGAGCATTATGCAGGGATCCCGGTGGTGGGGGCAGTACCTCGTTCCCGGAATGATATTTTTCCGCAGCGCCACCTGGGAGTGACCCCGTACCAGGAGCATGAGAGCGCTGACCAGGCAGCTCGTATGCTTGCCGACATGGCGGATGAGTACCTCGATCTGGAAAAAATAGAAAGCCTTATGGCAGATATTCAGGTGCTTGCTCCAAGGGAAAAACAGAGGGGCAAGGATATTTCGCCTTCCAAGGTCCGTATCGGGATTCTCAAAGATGCATCCTTTCAGTTCTATTATCCTGAGAACCTGGAAGCTTTGATAAATGAGGGCGCGGACCTGGTGGAAATAAATGCCATGACAGCGGAAAGTCTGCCGGATCTTGATGCTCTATACATCGGCGGCGGATTCCCTGAAACAAGTGCAAGGCGGCTGGCGGATAATAAAGCATTTAGACACTCTGTTAAAGGTGCAGCTGAATCGGGCCTGCCGATCTATGCAGAATGCGGTGGGCTGATTTATCTGGGTGAAAGTATTCAGTTGGACGGGGAGGAATATCCCCTTGCCGGCATATTTCCGGTACGGTTCGGTCTGCACAAAAAACCCCAGGCGCATGGTTATACGGAATTAACGGTAAGCGGCAGAAATCCGTTCTACAGCGAGGGAGAAAAAATCAAGGGTCATGAATTCCGATACAGCACGGTCCTCTCGTGGCAGGGCAATCCATCTGGCTTGGTCTTGGATATGCAACGAGGAGTCGGTTTTATGGAGGGCAGGGATGGGCTGGTATACAGGAATGTATTGGCCCTTTATACCCACATCCATGCCCTTTCCACCCCGCAGTGGGCCGGTAATTTTGTTGCAAGGGCATTAGAATTCAAGAAGCAAATGAGCTCATTTTAACCTATCCGCAAGGAAAAAAACAGGATCTTCTAAAATAGTATGTGAAATTAAGAGGGTGTAAGGATGTCACTGGACAGGAAATAGCAATTTGGAGATTTTTGCTCATCAGGATGATTGCAGTTTGAATGGAGTTTAATTTTTACCCTGCTCGATGAAACGATTTGCAATCAAAAAATATGCGCGATACCTGTCCATAAAAATATTTTATCCCCTCTATCTTGCAGTATTGTTGAGTTACCGTTTATGGGTTAATAAGGTGTTTGCGCTTTAATTTTATGGAGATTAAATTCTGATATTTCAAGAAGGGCCTTTTGCTCGGCAATATCGTCCTCCAGGAGGCGTTGTTGATCGGTTAGGATCTTGATCTCTTCGAGCAGGTATTTGCGCCGCCGTGGCCCAATGCTTTCATCTCTGACCAATTCGGTCTCAAAGTCACTCAGTTTCTGCTTGACAGCATCCAGATCAACATACAGTTTTTTCAGGTCGGATTTACGCCTTTTGACCTCACTTTGTGCCCCATAGATGATCTTACCTTGGCTATACCCTTCTAAAAAGGTGGGCTCAAGATTATTGGGGCAGACATTGGAATATGGTTTGCCTGCAATACCCAGGCTGTATCCCTTCTGTGGTGTACAATACTCACGCAATCCCTGGAGCCGACCCTGCTCATAACGCTCAAAATCGGGTGCAATCCCATGTTTGGCGCAGGCTTCGCGGTGATTGCCGATTCTGGAAGCGGGAAAGCCGTGGGCACCGTCTTCATAACCAATAGTGCGCCAATCGGCATAGAGGCATTCATCTTTTCCCAGAGTGGCGCAGCCTGAAAGCACAGCACAACCCGAAATAAAGATGAACACCAGGAAGATTGCACTTTTATTTAGAGAGGATCGTATCATTTTAAACTCCTATTTCAGGGAGCTGATTGACGTGCAGTCAATTGAAGACCATCGACATATCAGGGGCCTGGTTCTGAAATTTTTGAAGTTCACACTAATGAGTTTTTGTCCCCAGGACCTTTTCCGCTATCATCTTTTTCTTTGCGACATTGGGTTCAGGGGAAATCCAGTGGATGAATTGCTGGCTCAGGCGCATGTAAGAACCGTTATCCTCCTTGCATTTATCGCAGATTGATTCCGCCCTGTCGCGATACATGATAACCTTGCTTGCTGGCTCGCCGTCTTTGTCCACTGCCGCCATCTTGCGGCAACCGCAGTTTAAGCGGATGACAGCAACCCCGATAGCCTCGGGGCTCCCTTCAATTATGCCTTGGATCATGGCTTCCTCAGATTTTTCGGGCGACCACTTTCCCCGTTTTTTTGCATCTTTCATCTTCATAATCGGTTTCATAAGAAATTTTGCGGCAAAGCATAGCTGCCGAGGAAAATAGTCAACCGGTTGCCGATTTTGCAAACAATGATTAGATTGGTTGTGCAGGTTCGACACTCTAATATGAAAGGAACTGCAAGGCAACTGCTTTTCCCCCCTTTTTTGCAATCATTTCCAATTATGATACTCACGTGACAAAAGGGTGGATTTTTCTATTGACAAAAAAATGGGGTTGAATTAGAGGGGAATAGTTTTTGTGCGTGGAAAAATCTTCCATGGGAAGATTGAAATTTTAGGTACAACTGGTCTTTTGACTTGTTTTGATCAAATTATTAATTACATGGAGGTTTTACTATGTGGGAAGTTGTCGTTGATAAAGACAAATGTGTAGGCGATGAAGAATGTGTTGATGCATGTCCTGCGCAGGTTTATGAAATGGTTGATGGAAAATCCGAGCCGGTAAACATGGACGAGTGCCTCGGCTGCGAGACCTGTGTTGAAGTCTGCCCGGAAGGCGCTATCACCGTAACAGAGGTTTAATTCTGTCTGACGAATACAGACCTGAGACGTAATCCATAGGCCTGTCTCCTGTAAAAGGGACAGGCCTATGTTTTTTAGGATAAGATATTGAGCCAGCTCTTTAATCTTTCAGGTTCATAAGTAACTTTCACCTGCTGCCATGGGTTTTAAAAATATCCTACATCAATATAAACCCGGGGTGTCTATAAGGACCCACTTACTGCTTGGCGCTCTTATCTGGAGCCTTGTCGGTTTTTTCCTGCTGATCAATGGCTTTGTCCTTGTCTCGCTGCAAAATCATTTGTGGTACGGTTTGGCCGGGATGGTCCTGGGCAGCGCCAAATCATTTTTCATCCTCGACCGCGTGGCCCAAAAAAACCTGAGAAGGATTAAGGAGTTTGAGGACAAGGTTTGTATTGGGTCTGTATACTCCTGGAAGACATGGGCTCTGGTGCTGGCAATGATTGGATTTGGTAGGTATTTAAGAACTACAGTGCTTCCCGGAGATGTTGTTGGATTCATATATTGTGCTGTCGGTTGGGCACTTATGCTTTCCAGCAGGTTGATTTGGGTAGAGTGGAACAAGACTTCGTGAAGATGCAGTCCTTTTCTTTTAATCGGGTTGAGATTGATCTCTCTACCCTGCAGGAGAATTTCCTGAGCATTCAGAAGGCAGTCGGCCTGCAGGTAAAGATCATGGCAGTAGTGAAGTCGGACGCCTATGGTCATGGCCTGGTGGCCTGTGCCCAGGCATTATACCGTGCCGGAGCCAGAACATTTGGAGTGGCTGAAGCATGGGAGGGCGTGAAGCTCCGACAGGCCGGCCTGGAGGGGGATATAGTCGTGCTCCTGGGAGGATCTTCAGAATCGTATGAGCATATTATCAGGCATGCGTTAACGCCGGTTGTTTATGATGTTGATTTCCTGATAGGGCTCTCGAACCAGGCAGCCAGGATGAAGAGTGACGTCAAGGTCCACCTGAAGGTTGATGTGGGAATGGGAAGGTTAGGTGTTCTGCCGGAAGAGGCGGAATCGTATGTTTCCCTGATAAAACGGCTGCCTGGTATAACGCTCTCCGGGTTCTTGAGCCATTTTCCAGAAGCGGACGAACCAGGAGCAGTTCAGAAGACCAGCCAACAGTTGGCTCATTTCAAAGACCTCCTGGGCAGGTTTAAAAAGGGGAAAGGCGGAAATAGTGTGACGCATATCGCCAACTCTGCGGCCCTGATATATTTCCCGGACACCCATCTGGACATGGTGAGGCCTGGTATCAGCCTCTATGGATGTTATCCGGGTGCTTCTCCTGCCAGGGTGAAAAAAGTTCGGCCCTCACTTGAATTACGGCCGGTGATGAGTTTTAAGACCAGGGTGATCCAGGTGAAGGAGTTGGCTCCAGGATCCGGCATCAGTTACGGGCATACCTTTGTCACCCGTCGTAAGAGCAGGATAGCTGTGCTTCCGGTTGGCTATGCTGATGGTTATCTCAGGAATCTTTCCAACCGGGCACAGGTTTTGATAGGCGGCAGTCGAGCGCCGGTTTGCGGCAGGGTGTGCATGAATGCCACCATGGTCGATACAACTGATCTGCCGCCGGTCCATGCCGGGGATGAGGTTGTTTTGTTAGGAAAACAGGGTGAAGCAAGGATTACGGCAGATGAGATTGCACAATGGATGGAGACAATAAGCTATGAAGTCCTCTGTCTGTTCGGCGCCTTTAACGAAAGGATTTATGTAAATATTTAAGATAACCTTTATCCCGTGATAGATTCAGGGTTATCCTTAATGGCGGCTAATTTCTGCAGTTTTGAGTGACGAAATAGATTCAGCTTGCTGCCCGAAGTACTTCTATATTGATGATTAAGCTATAAAATAATGATATTTCCGTCACGGATTCAGGACAATGATAAAAGAACGTATAAAACAAATCCTTGAAAAATATTTTAACGAGGGCATTGAGCAGGGCCTGTGGACTGCTGCAGCCGCGGATGCATATACCGTAGAACTTTCCAAGCATACAGCCCATGGAGATTTCTCCACTAATATGGCCATGCTGATAGCTGGCCGTGAGAAGAGAAAGCCCCACGAGGTAGCATCCCTGCTTGCTGCAAAGCTGGGTGCGCATGCTGATTTGTTTGCCAGGGTAGAGATCGCAGGGCCTGGTTTTATCAATTTCTTTCTCCTGGACGCGGTATGGCAGTCTGTGGTGCAGCCGATCTGTGAACAGGGCTACGGGTATGGATTTTCCCAAATAGGGCAGGAGAAAAAGGTGCTGGTCGAGTTTGTCAGTGCTAATCCCACGGGGCCGTTGTCCATTGGTCACGGCCGCCAGGCTGTATTGGGTGATGCAATTGCTAGGCTTCTGGAGGCCACCGGGCATGCGGTTACACGGGAATACTACTATAATGATGCCGGCCGGCAGATGCGCGTCCTGGGAGAGTCCACCAGGGCAAGATATATGGAGCTTCTGGGTCTTGCGGCTGAGTTTCCCGAAGACGGTTATCAGGGAGAGTACATCTATGATATTGCCAGAAAGCTGATAGCTGAAAAGGGTGATTCCCTGAAAGATACGGATGATATAACGCCATTCAAAGCGAAGGCGGAGCATGAGATATTTGCCAACATTGCCGAAACACTTGCACGACTCGACATCAGGTTTGACAACTATTATAACGAGCACTCCCTGTACGAAAAAGGGCTCGTTGATGACGTGGTTGCCAAACTGCGTGAAAAAGGCCTTGCCTATGATCAGGATGGGGCAGTCTGGTTCAGAACGACAGAGTTTGGACAGGAACAGGATCGTGTCATCATCAAAAGCACAGGCGAGCCAACCTACAGGCTTCCTGATATTGCCTATCACAGGGAAAAATTAAGACGGGGCTTCGATTGGCTGGTCAATATTTTTGGTTCAGATCATATTGCCACCGTACCGGATGTCCTTGCCGGCATCAGAGCCCTTGGCTACGATGATTCCAAGGTGACAGTAGTCATCCATCAATTTGTTACCCTGACCCGAGAAGGGAAACAGGTAAAGATGTCAACCAGGAAGGCAAACTTTGTCACGGTTGATGAACTTTTTGACGAGGTCGGTCCAGATGTCGTCAGGTTTTTCTTTTTGACGCGCAGAGCTGACAGTCAACTCGAGTTTGATCTTGACCTTGCCACCAAGGAGAGTCAGGAAAACCCGGTTTTTTATGTACAATATGCCAATGCCAGGTTGAGCAGCATCCATAAAAAAGCGAGAGAAAAAAATATACCAAGATTGGAGCTGGAAAATGTTGCGCTGGATAAATTATCCCTGCACGAGGAACTGAGTATGCTCAAGGCCCTGACCTCTTTTCCTGAATTAGTTGAAAATGCGGCCCTTGACCTGTCACCACATAAGATTATCTTTTTCCTCATGGATCTGGCGGGCCAGTTTCATAGCTATTACAACCACCATATGGTCATTTCCGATGACGAGGAGCTGACCCAGGCCAGGTTGTGGCTTGCTGAAGCACTTCGCATAGTATTCCACAACGGCTTGCGGGTGGTAGGCCTTTCAGCCCCTGAATCCATGTGAAACAAGGGCACATGACTGGCAACAGTTACCTGCGAAAAATGTTGTGTTGATTGACTGATGGCCCTAAGCAAGAGAAAGAAAAAGAAGAAAATAAGGTTTGAACTCACTCTGGGCGGGTTGCTGGGGGTTGGTGCGGTATTGTTCTGTGTTTTCCTCTGGATGTTTCTTCTGGGTATCTGGACCAGCCAGACGCTCCTTCTACCTCCGGGATAGTTTTTTCATAAATCGTCACAGTTCTTGACCCGGTCCTGCTCTCGGGGTAAGATGGCGCCGCCGAGTATATCTCGTAAAGTAATTTTATGCCTGGTGCAGCATGATGAACATGCATATTGGAGTCATATCTGCTGCATACCTCCTTAAAAATTATACGGAGAGGAATGCACAGCAATGATCCGCAATGCCCGGATGGGTGATGTTAAGAAAATATATAAACTGCTTCAGTATTTTGCTGATAAGGGTTTACTGCTGGGAAGATCTCTAAGCTCCCTCTATGACCAGTTAAGAGACTTCAGCGTCTATGTGGAGAATGAGGAAGCTGATCCGGACAAGGAAAAACTGGTGGGGGTATGTGCCCTGCACATATGCTGGGAGAACCTGGCAGAGATCAGATCATTGGCGGTTATTGACGAGTTTCATGGCAAGGGAGTCGGCCGCCACTTGATTAAAAAGGCGCTGGCAGAGGCTGACTCATATGGCATCACCAGGGTTTTCACCCTGACATACCAGCCGGATTTCTTCAGAAAGCTGGGTTTTAAGGATATTGATAAGTCAGAGTTGCCGCATAAGGTTTGGAGTGACTGCATTAATTGTTCTAAGTTTCCGGACTGTAATGAAGAAGCCCTGATCTGGGAAAAAAGCACATAATTTTTTTGTGACCTCAGCCGTGGTTATCAACTGAGGTATCTTCTGTAGGACATATAGACATACATATCTGGATCAAGACACATTTGCTAACTATCTTCAACCAGAGCATGCTTGTTCCGGGATAAAGAAGGTTTTCCATAGAGAGACTGTGATAAAGTCACCAATCTGGGAGTATTAACAGAATGATAGGTTCTGCATTAACAAAAATATTCGGCAGTAAAAATGAAAGGGTCCTGAAGCAGATTCAACCTCTCGTTGAAAGGATCAACAGCCTTGAGCCAGATATTCAAAAGCTGGATGATGCTGCCCTCGCTGCAAAGACGGTTGCTTACAAGGAAAGAGTCGCCAAAGGCGAATCACTGGATGTCCTCCTTCCAGAGGCATTTGCAGTAACCAGGGAAGCGGCCAGAAGGGTGATCGGTGAACGGCACTATGACGTTCAGCTCATAGGCGGCGTAGTCTTACACCAGGGCAAGATAGCTGAAATGAAAACCGGTGAGGGCAAGACCCTGTGTTCAACCCTGGCAGTCTATCTGAATGCCTTATCAGGAAGAGGGGTGCATATTGTAACGGTCAATGACTACCTGGCTCGTCGGGATGCTGAATGGATGGGTGCAATCTATCGTTTTCTGGGTCTGAGCACCGGCGCGATACTCCATGAAAAGAATGACCAGGAGCGACAGGACGCCTATAATGCCGATGTGACCTATGGCACCAACAATGAATTCGGCTTTGACTACCTGCGCGACAATATGAAATTTGACATCAAGGATTATTGTCAGCGTGATTTCAACTTTGCCATAGTTGATGAGGTTGACTCCATCCTCATAGATGAAGCCAGAACGCCTCTTATTATTTCCGGGCCGGCCGATATCTCAACTGAGCTTTACAACCTGGTGGACAAGGTGGTGCCCAGTTTCAAGCGGGATAGGGATTATAACCTGGATGAAAAATCACGGACCGTGTCCTTGAGCGAGGAAGGTGTGGCACTTGGTGAAAAACTGCTCAAGGTAGAAAATCTCTACGACCCCAAGAACATTGAATATCTGCACCATTTGAACCAGGCTCTGAAGGCCCACCTCCTGTTTCAGCGCGATGTCGACTACCTCGTCAAGGACGGCGAAGTCGTAATAGTAGATGAGTTTACCGGACGGACTATGCCGGGCCGCCGTTACAGCGATGGATTGCACCAGGCCCTGGAAGCAAAGGAAGGGGTCAAGATCGAGCGCGAGAACCAGACCCTGGCCTCCATTACCTTTCAGAATTATTTCCGTCTTTATGAGAAGCTTGCAGGCATGACAGGCACGGCGGATACAGAGGCTGCAGAATTCAAGAAAATTTATGACCTTGATGTGGTCATCATCCCGACTCATAAAATAATGATTCGGGATGACTATTCGGATGTGATCTACAAGAATATCCCTGCCAAGTACAAGGCCGTCATCCGTGAAATTAAAGAGCTTCACAAAAAGGGCCAGCCCGTGCTGGTCGGTACCATTTCCATAGATGTTTCGGAAAAGATATCCAATATGCTCAAGAAAGAAGGTGTCCCGCATTCTGTTCTGAATGCAAAACATCACGAGAAAGAGGCGGAGATCGTGGCGGAGGCTGGTCAGAAAGGCCGGGTTACCATTGCCACCAACATGGCGGGCCGGGGAACTGATATCAAGCTTGGTCCGGGTGTGCCGGATCTTGGCGGCCTGCATATCCTGGGCACCAGTCGTCATGAGTCCAGGCGAATTGACAACCAGCTGCGTGGCCGGTCCGGACGTCAGGGGGACCCTGGTTCTTCCCGGTTTTATCTGTCCCTGGAAGATGACCTGCTGCGTATTTTCGGCTCGGACAGGATCTCGGGCCTCCTGGATAAGCTCGGAATGGACGAGGATGAGCCCATTGAACACAACATGATCAGCCGTGCCATTGAAAATGCACAGCGAAAGGTGGAAGGCCATAACTTTGATATCCGTAAACATCTGCTTGAATATGATGATGTCATGAACAAGCAGAGGGAGGTTATCTACCAGCAGAGACGCGAGGCGCTTGAAGGCAAGGATATTAAGCCCATAATCGAAGAGATAATGACTGAAGAGATGGAATCTATTGCAGCAGAATTCGTTGAACCTAAGGTGTTGTCTCCTGACTGGGACTGGCAGGGAATCAATGAGCGGTTACAGGGAGTCCTTGGTTTTTCGCCTGAATGGGAAGATGCGGACAAGCAGGACTTGGATCATGGAAATTTCGTGAAAAAACTGCAGGAAATTGCCAAACGTGCCTACCAGGAGCAGGAGGAGAGAATCGGTATCGAGGGCATGCGTTATCTTGAACGGGTGATATTCCTGCAGATGGTCGATACCTATTGGAAAGAGCATCTCCTCAACATGGATCATCTCAAGGAAGGTATAGGTCTGAGGGGCTATGGCCAGAAAAATCCCCTCAATGAATACAAGCGTGAGGGCTTTGAAATGTTTGCCAACATGATTGAAACCCTGAAGCAGCAGACACTGACAACCCTTTTCCGCGTAAAGTTAGCAAGCGAGGAAGATCTGGACCGTGAGGCCCTTGAAAAGAGAAAGCGGCAGCAGGCCGAAATGCGTTTAAGCAGGGGCGGGCCGGAATCAGCACAGTCCCAGCAGCAGCCCATAAAAAGGGAAGGCGAAAAGATCGGACGCAACGATCCTTGCCCCTGTGGCAGCGGCAGGAAGTATAAAAAATGCTGTGGTCGACTCCAATAACCTGTGCCATATTTTCAATATAACTAAACAGGCGTTAGTTGTGATCATTAAAGGCTTTACATATTCAGCCGTTGCTGCAGGAATCCGGAAAAAAGACAGGTTGGATCTCGGGCTGATATTTTGTGAAAATCCTGCGGTTGCTGCCGGGGTTTTCACCGCGAGTCGTGTGAAGGCCGCCCCGGTACTGCTTGACATGGAGAGGGTCGGGCGGCAGGGTAGGGCCCAGGCAATTCTGGTGAACAGTGGTGTTGCCAATGCCTGTACAGGAAAGATCGGCATGCAGGTGGCACAGGCCTGTTCCGGTCTGGTCGCCGGTGCCCTGAATATTGATGAGAACCTGGTGCAGATAGCCTCCACCGGCGTGATTGGAGAACAGGTGCCGGTTGACAATATAGGTGCAGCCATGGATGGTCTGGTTGCAGGTTTATCGCCAACCGGCTACGACGAAGTAGCCCGTGCCATCATGACCACGGATACGGTTCCCAAAACCGCCAGGCGCACCTGCACCATTGGAGGTAAGGAAGTCAAGCTCTTCGGCATGGCCAAGGGAGCCGGCATGATCATGCCGGACATGGCCACCATGCTCTGCTTTGTTATGAGCGATGCGGATATTGCTGCAGACGCACTGCAGGAGCACCTGTCAAAGGGAGTGAAACAATCATTTAACCGGATTACCGTTGACGGTGATACCAGCACGAATGATACTGTTCTTGTTCTGGCAAACTGCACGGCTGGCAATCCGGAAATAAATACGCCTGACACCGAAGAAAGCAGGGTGTTTGGAGCGACCCTGGAAGACTTGCTCAGGGATCTGGCTCTGCAGATAGTTGCAGACGGCGAAGGCGCGACCAAATTGGTCACCATTAAGGTCATCAATGCCCAAAGTGAAACGAATGGTGACCGGGCTGCACGCACCATAGCCAACTCACTATTGGTAAAAACAGCCTTCTTCGGCGAGGATGCCAACTGGGGCAGGATTATAGCCGCCCTGGGTCGTTCCGGAGTAGAATTTGATCAGAACCGGGTGGATATCGCATTTGATGATGTCTTCATGGTTAAAGACGGATTATCACAGGGACCAGCAGCAGAAAAAAAGGCAACAGCTGTTCTTAAGCAGAAGGCCTTCACCGTCACCATTGATCTCAAGATGGGAAAGGCGGCAAGAGAGATCTATACGTGTGACCTTTCAGTCGACTATATCAAGATAAACGCCGACTATCGCAGTTGATCGGCAGTCAGCCGCCATTTTCCTCATCTTCCTGCCCTTGAAGCACCGGGCGTTAATACATATTTTATTGTACAAAAAAACAATGCAACGTATCACGTTCAACAAGAATTGAGGTGAGAGCATGGCCGCAGAAATGAAAAAGATCTGTCCCGAGTGCAATGGCGAAAAGAAGATTGCAGGCATCTGTGTCTGTGACATGGAATGGCGCGGCACCCAGAAAGGTGATGAATGGGAAGACTGCCAGTGCACTGACGAGGAAATCTGCCCCGTTTGCCAGGGAACAGGATATGTATCAGAGGATTAGGCTTCCCGACGCCTGACAACTTGTAGGTATTGGCTTAAAATAGAGCAAACGTCTCAGAAAGCTTTTTTTGTTTTGCCGGAGTTGACAGACATGTGCGATCAACCACCTGATGTTTCCAGTTTTTTGATCCCTTTCCTGATGAGGAAGAAGGAAAGGAAAAGGGAGATGCCCACAGAAGCAAGAATCCAGCCGATAAGGGTAAGCAGTTGGTCCACCGGCATTATCCCGTGCCGCAGCCAGCTGCGCATCACCCTGTAGACAGGAGCGCCTCCAAGAAAAATAATCGCCATCTCAAAGGCAATGGCGGTGAAAAGAAAAAGAATGGCTCCTATGCCGCCCAGGGCAGCAGCCCTGTTTTCCGCCTTGAAATCCGCGTAAATAGCCCCAAAGCCCAGTGCCATGGCAAGAACTGTCCAGGTAATGAGCAGACCGGTAATTACCGAAATCCACCACATGGGCCCCTCGATATTGAGGAGACGGTTGGATACCACCAGCAGGATCAGGGCAAGCCCGGTGAACGGAACTACATAAAAAATATACTTGTGAATTATATACCTGGCCGTCGTTAAGGGTGAGGACATGATAATATAAAAAGATCCACCTTCGGCGCCTATGGAAGGATAGACAAAGCGGGTAGCCAGTGATGCGATTACAAAGCCTGTCAGGCCGATATTGAGAAATGAAATAAGATTGGTAACATATTCTTCTTCAAACACGGAGCGTTCCACTGGAAGTACCTTGAAGTTATAAAGGTACACTACAACTAGGGCAGCAATCATAAAGAGTTGTGACCATTCCGCTGAATCCCGCAAAAAGAGCTTGGCCTCTTTGCGGAATATCCACTGCTGGGCACTGCGTCGATAACGGCCCCGGCTGAAGAATTTCCTATACCCGCCAAAGGATTCCTGTGATTTTGTGAAACCCTGGAAAAACCAGCGTTCCATGGCCCATTCGCCGAGAATGAAAAGAACGACCGGTGTAATGCAGAGCAGAGCTGTCACCAGAAAGTCTATTTCATGTTCCATGAGATAGTATGAAAGGAGGTTGGATGCCCAGGCGGCCGGAATATAAGGGGCAGCAGGTGTGGCAAGGGATGAGAGATAATCAACAAAGTGGCCGTATTTGTCAGGATTGACCAGGTCTTCGGGGCGCATGAGACGGAATATGAGATAGATAAAGATGCCGAAGCATACTGACAGGTAAAGTATGATATCCTTGGTCCTCCTGGCGGGAAAAAGATTGACGAGAATCACGGTCAGGCCCATGCCGAAACTCGTGGCTATGCCGGCAGTAGCGATTATGGTCCCCAACATGAGGGGCCAGTAGAGGATCCCTGCTTCAAAGACCGTGCCGTAGGCGGCAAAAATCGGGATCGAAAACACGATCATCATCCAGGAGGTATAGATCGAGGTGGTCAGGTAGCGCATGAAGAAAATATCAGGTGTCGCCACGGGTGACGCAAAGATGATCTCATTGTCCTGGGAGAGGAACAGGGTTGATACCGCTGAAACCATGCAGGAAAAAATGAGCATGGCAAACATTGTTATCCATGCCATCTGGAAGATTTTCAGGCTGAGAATTATACCAAGTTCGTTCTGGCTGTGAAAATAGGTGACGACCCGCACACCGATTTTATAGAGGACTATGCAGACCGTCAGGCTAAAGACCAGAACCCCGATGGTGCGCAGAGGCAGCCTGTTTCTCGGGAAAAACCTGTTTCTGGCAGAACAGAAAAAAGGCTGCAGAAGTGTCATTCGTTTGGAGGAATTGATGTGCCGCATGTTTCTTAATAGTAAACTTTTGAGCAATATGCTATGTTCAGCTGCTCCGTAAGGCCGCGATTATCTCCTGCAGTTCATAGGCACCGGTCAGCTCGAGAAAAATTTCTTCCAGGTCCGTGTGTTCCATCCTGGCTTCAAGCTGCAGGTCGTTCAGGTTGCCGATTGCCCGTAAACGCCCGTTTAAAATGATCCCTATGCGGTCGCAGAGTTCTTCCGCGATTTCCAGGGAATGGGTTGAAAGAAAGATCGTGGAGCCTCGGGCAGCATGACTTTTGAATAATTCCTTGACAATACGGGCGCTTTTGGGATCAAGGCCCACCATGGGTTCATCAACAACTATCAGGGGCGGGTTCAACATAAAGACACTGGATATGATAAGCTTTTGCCGCATGCCGTGTGAGTAGCTCTCGATAAGATGGTGTTGCCACTCCTGCAGGTCGAAAAGTTTGAGATAGTGGGCTGTATTTCTGCTGAAAGTTTCCGGGGCAAGGCTGTACAGGCTTGCAATAAACTGCAGGAATTCATACCCGGTCAGCTTCTCAAACAGATAGGGGCGGTCAGGTATATATCCTGTATCCTGCTTACAGTGACTCGGGTTGTCCGCCAGGCTGCGCTCATTGATAAATATCCGGCCAGCGTCCGGCTTTAAGAGGCCGGCGATCATCTTGATCGTTGTTGTTTTGCCGGCACCATTTGGTCCCAGAAAACCGAATATCTCGCCCCTGTTGACAGCAAGGCTTATATCGTCAACTGCCTTGAATTTACCGAATTTCTTGGACAGTGCCTCTACAACCAGGACCTGCACCGGTTTTTTTTTCTGCGGCAGTCTTTCTCCTTTCTCACTTAAACGCTGGTTCATATTTCAATTATCTGCTGAATCCATGATTTCTATATTTAACTTGCCGAGCAGTGCAGCTATTCTCACCTGCTCATTCGTCTCGCCTTCAACAAATTTTATATGGCTCAAGTCAGCCGGGAATTGGTTCTTAGTCGTGTCGACACTGTACCAGTTGTCATCAAGGCACACTTCATTCCAGGCATGGTAATAAAAAGCACCCTCGAAAAATGTCACCCCCGCAACCACCCTCGTGGGTATGCCGACATTTCTGGCAAGAGCGGCAAAAAGTGCTGCATGTTCATTGCAGTCGCCCATTTTCGTATTCAGGGTAGTAAGAGCGTCAGGGATGCCCAGGACTGGTCTTTTTTCCAGGTTCGCAAAGACCCACTTAGACAGTGTTTTGACGCGTTCAGTATCGCTGCTTTCTTCCCCAGCCTCAGCCCTTGCCAGTTCTGTGATGAGCCTGTTCTTCGTCTGGATGTATGGTGTTGAGGCAAGTTCATCTTCATAGCCCTGGCAGGCCACAGCTTCGGGTCCCGGGAGGGATTCCAGCTGCATGGTCAGTATATCATCCTTAAAACGCTGTCGGTCCTTATCAATTTCAAAAACAGTATCGGTCGGCAATGTTAACCGGTAACGGATGGAGGTGCGGCCGGTGAGATCCAGGCTGTCACCCGAGATGGGTATTGAAACGCTGCTCAGGATTTCCCGGCCCTTGGCTTTAATATCCGTGGCCTTGAATTCCGGTTCGGAAATAAAAACAAAACCGGCAGGGGACTCCTCCTTGATGACTTTGCCTTCGTCGTCCAGCCAGCTGTTTATCCTGACTCCTGAGAAGTTTTCCACAAAATGATGCAGAGTGTAAATGCGGTTGTTGACCAGGATTTTCTGGCGCCCTTTATATTCCATGACAGTATCTTTTCCTGACAGGGAGATTGGATCAAAGTAGGGTATTTTAAACTTGTCGCCGGGCTGCATGGCCTGTTCCAGGAGGTAAAAGCGATTGCTGGTCGACAGGAAAGGGGGTTTTTCCAGACGTATGGTGTCCGAGATTTCTTCCTTGCCCGTTGTCAGTGTGAAATGCACCTCCCGCCCAGCAACCTTTCCCTGGGCATCCATTTTGTAAAAAGGGGAGGTAAAGTGAAAGACAAAATCCTTGAGCAGCATGTCGCGGCTCAAAGTTGCCCTGATCCTCATATCAACGGGATGAGATTCATTGAGGATATTGAGATACAGGAAGGCGTCCTGGTAAAGGACGTATGCATCAGTTCCGGATTCGGTCAGTCTGTTTTTAACAAAACCTATCCTTTCATCCTGGAAGTATATACCAGCAAAACTCTCCTCTCTACCACGTTTAATGATCTGCTCTGCACGGATATCAATGGATTTTATGAAATAGTCGCGTTTAAGCAGGGCACCAAAAAGAATGACCCAGAAAATGAGTAAAGCGATACGGAAAATGTTTTTGGGAAAAATCAATGGGATCAACCTTTACGTTAATAAAAATACTTCAGCATAACGTTTTAAAGGTAAGCATTGCTCCTGCAGCAATCAACCGCAGGATATTCAGGGCAGAAAACAACCCCGCATCAAGTGAAGCAGCAATGGTTCAGCCCACAACCCAGACAGCCGAATTGACGCTCATGGCGACCACCTTTTCCGTAACACTGCCAAAAACGCCTTTCTTGATCTCCTTGCTGCGGCGCCCGATTACAATGGTGCCGAAATCATCGATTACGGCCTGGCGTACGATCTGGCGGCTGGGGTACATACCTGCTGTCGTTTCGAGTCGATGGATGCGGCCAGAAGGGAAGCCGCTGTTGATCAGCATCTGTCGCGGAGCAAGAAAGTAGAACTCCTTATCATCCCTGTGAGACTTGCACCAGTCATAAGAAAGGAAGCGGTTGCAGTAATCCATGCTGAGTTTCTGCTTCTGGGCGAACATGGCAGTGGAGTGAAAGAGGGTGACCTCGGCATATGGATTGTCTTTCAGGATAAAACAGAGATGATCAACGGCCTGCAGCGTGAAATGGGAGCCATCCACCGGTACCAGGAATTTTCGGGAATCAACCTGGCCGTCGACAATCCAGATGGGCACGTCATGGCATTTTTCAAAGACGGTGCAGGAAACGCTTCCCATGATAAGCTCTTCCAGTTTGGATACACCGCGGCGTCCAATGACCAGTGCATCAAACATGCCTTTCCTGGCAACGCTCAGGATCTCGACTGCCGGACTTGCAGCTGATATCTTGACCTCGGTTGAAACCTGTTCCGGTGTAATACCATTGCGGCCGAGGCGCTCGACGGCCTGCTTGAGAAACCTCTTGGCCGCAGCATAACGTTTCTGTTCCTCTTTGCTCAATGTGCTCATCAGTTCCAGTTCATCGAACCATTCCTTGGCAACCTGGGAAGGATTGCAGGGTATCACGCTGAGCAGATGTATGCGGATATCATCAAGACCTGCAAATAGTTTTTCCAGGTAATGGAGGGTATTAGAACTGTAAACTGAAGCATCGACAGCAATCAGCAGTTTTTTTCCCATGTATTCTCCTCAGTACATCTCAATCATGTGGATTCTCATAAGTGCAGGGCATGCCGCAGTAATTCTGAAAAATCAGCTGTTTTCCCATGTGCAGCACATAATCAGGCAGCAGGGGAATCTTGCCGCCACCACCGGGTGCGTCCACGGCAAAACTAGGTATACCCATGCCCGATATATGCCCGATCAGGGATTGCATGATCTCAAGGCCCTTGTCAATTGACGTTCGGAAATGATCCGTTCCCTTTGTCATGTCTGTCTGAAAAAGATAGTAAGGTTTAACACGAATCTTCAACAGTTTATACATCAGCTGTTTTATTATTTCCGGATCATCATTGACACCTTTAAGCAGGACGGTCTGGCTGCCGAGGGGGATGCCTGCATCAGCCAGGCGATTGCAGGCAATAGCTGCTGCAGGTGTGATCTCGCCCGGGTGATTAAAGTGGGTATTGATGTAGAGAGGATGATAACGCTTGAGGGTAGAAGCCAGTTTTTTTGTAACCCGCATTGGCAGGGTACAGGGGACGCGGCTGCCTATCCTGATGATGGCAATGTGTCGTATCTTTCTCAGGCTGGCAAGAATATAATCGAGCCTGCTGTCATCAAGAAGGAGAGGATCGCCGCCTGAAAGCAAAACATCCTTGATGGCCGGTGTTTTGCGGAGGTAGTTGATTCCTGCATTGATAGTTTCCGGGCTGACATGCATTTCCCTGGTGCCAACCTTTCGTTTCCTGGTGCAGAAACGGCAGTAGACTGCGCATTGATTGTTGACAAGAAAAAGGGCCCGGTCTGGATACTTGTGCACCAGGTTCGGCACAGGGCTCAGGTTTTCTTCATTCAGAGGATCTTCCATGCCGACAGTGTCTTCAAGCTCCCGCATATCCGGCACCGCCTGGAGCCAGAAGGGATCAGCAGCTTGCTTGATCAGTCCCAGGTAATAAGGATTTATGCGCATGGGATATGCCTGGGTCACTTTGTGGAGTGCACCAGGGTCCACGCCAAAAAGGGGTTGGAGCTGCGTAGGCTGGGTGATACTTTTTCGGAGAATGGTCTGCCAGTGTTTCATTATTCTATAAATAGCGGTTTTTTCTCCAACAGGAAAAATAAAGGACAGCTCTTCCCGGATACGGATGAGAAGAAATTATGTAAACTTACATATTAATGCAGGATTAGCCTGACAGTAAATCCCTAGAGCTTTTTCTCAAGACTCTGGATATTTAAATGTTCCCCTAAAACAACCAAGATATCGCCGGGCAGAATGTCTGTATTAGGGTTGGGGTTGAACAGCATTTCACCTTTTTCGCGCTTGATCGCCACGACAATAAGGTCATGTTCGGAGCGGATGCCTGACTGCATCAGCGTTTTGTTGGCAAAGGTAGCCTTGTCCGAAACTTGCAGCTCCTCGAGCCTGAGGCCAAGTTCACCATCATGGACAGTAAGATCGATAAAATCAATCACTGTAGGCCTGACCAGGGATTGTGCCATGCGGCGCGCACCTATCTCATAGGGCGAGAAAACCTTGTTTGCCCCAGAGCGCAGGAGCTTTGATTCAGCCCCTTTCTTGCCGCTTGATCGTGCCAGGATGTAAATATTGGGATTCAATACCCTGGCGGAGAGTATGACATACACGTTATCGGCATCTGAGCTGGTCACTGCGATCAATGCTTTGGCTGTATTGATATGTGCCTTATCCAAAGTATCGTCGCTGGTGGAATCTCCCTGGAGCACCAGGTAGCCTAATTCCTCAATGGCTTTAATTTCTTCCAGGTTGTTTTCAATAATGACGAAGGTTCTCCTGTTCTCGTGCAGGATCTTACTGATGACCTTCCCAATCCGCCCAAAACCGCATACTATGTAATGGTCCTTTAGACCAGCCAGCTTTTTTTCCATATGCCTTCTCCCCAAATAGGTCTGCAGGCCTCCCTCCACCATGGCCTCTGTGATCATACTGACGATATAAAGAAAAAAACCAACCCCGCCGAAGATAAGAAACATGGTAAAATATTTCCCGGCAGGGCTCAGTGGTATAACCTCGCTGAAGCCTACGGTTGTAATACTTATAATAGTCATGTAAAGGGAATCGGTCAGGTCGGTGTCTTCAATGAGCATGTAGCCTGAAGTGCCGTAAATGAGAATTATAAGCAGGATGACCGCGCTGGCCAGGATTTTCTTCATTGCAATAAGTTGTCAGTATTTTTCAAATAGTTAACTGCATCAGAAAGATACAGGCAGTAAACGAAACGTGCCACTAAATTTTGGTTTTCCAACCGGTGCAAGGGGTATGTAAATAACGCAACCGGGAAAAAAAAACCCGCCGGGGTTGCCGGCGGGTTCTGGTATCTCTTAAATGTTTATTTCTTATTCAATTCCTGTGACGTCGTTTGCCTGCAGCCCTTTCTGCCCCTCGGTTATGGAAAATTCAACCTTCTGGCCTTCCGTAAGAGTCCGAAAACCTCCAGTGTCACGGATTGAAGAATAATGCACAAAAACATCATCTCCCTGTTCGCGCTCTATAAATCCAAATCCCTTGCTGTTGTTAAACCATTTTACTGTCCCAGTTTCACGATCTGACATAATAAAACTCCCTCCAAATTGATGCATAAAAAAACGGCGATGCCGTCAACAAGGGCTGACCTCAAAACTACTTTGAAATCAGCATATTAAGTTGTTATCCTGATACAAATAAATATTTCTTTTGTCAAGGATAATCATTATTAATCAATATATAGAAGTAATAATAACGCTGGGTTACTGGTTATTAGTGGTTTTGGTCTGAAATTTACCAGGCAGTATATTGGCGGGGCTGTGCTTATATGAAGTATTATGGTGGAATTAATTATGAGCGAGATCTGTTGGTGCGGATTTAAAAATCAGATCGTCCATTGCCACGATCAGATCGCTGAGCCATTTGCCGCCCTGGTCACTTTTGGCTAATGCAACAGCGATATAGCGACGTCCCTCATGTTCGATGATGGCGCTGTCTGAATGGTATTGTTTCCAGGTCCCAGATTTTCGATAAATACGGGAATCAGGATGAACCGATTTCAACCCTTTCACAAATTTGTGTTTGATGGCCGGATCTGCGAGGATGGATTTCATTTGTAGGCTGAGTTCAGGTGAAACCAGCCGGCCGGTTTGCAGCATGTAGTAAAAACGGGCTACCTGAAGAGCCGTGGCTCCATGGGAAAGGTTATGAAGGGGGTCGCGTTTCCAAGCGCCGCTTTTGCTGTATTCTTTGCCGACCCAAAGGCCGCCGTTTTTCTCCGGGTCATAGAGGCGGTAGCGGGACGATTGCAGTAGATCGGCCAGATATTCTTTGCCGACACGGTTCAGGATTTCATTGGCCGCCTGATTCGATGAGTTGCGAATCATGTGGGCCATCGTTTCCTGAGTTTGTGGATCCAAGGTCATCTCGCCGTTTGCGATGCGCTCAAAAGCCCCCAAAAGGATGGCTATTTTGGGTAAACTGGCGGCATACATCATTTCATTGGGGTTCACGTAGGCCATCCGGGGCGATGATGGGTCGGTGATGTCCACCAATACGATACTCAAGGATTTGTCCTGGGCGGCACTCTTTAGGTTCAATGAGACCAAACATTGTTCCAGCCCTTTTTGAAGGACCGGATCACAGGTTTCAGTCAGATCCGCCGGCAGCCTGTATGCGTAACCTGTGCCGCCTATGATCAGGGTCAGTATAATAGATAGTCGTATGATTCCTTTTATTCTTTTCATAAGTACTACATTGTTACCGATATGGATCATAAAATCAAGTAAAAGAAAGTTACCTCATGTGACCGTAATGCCCCGCTGCTTGCGGCTGGGCATTACGGTATGGCCTCTAAGAATAATCTATTAAATATTTTCACCAGCTTCAAATGATCGAATATTGTCAATTCATTGATACTATGACGATGCTTGACATCATCTGAAAGCTGGCTTAATCTTTGCTTCAATCAAATTCCATTTATTTAAATCCATAAGTTTTTGTAAGGATTTCAGATTAATGAATGTTATCCGTACGGTAACTATCATCCTATTATTGCTGGTTTCAACACCTTTCCCTCTTTTCGCCGCAGATTTACCACCCCGAGAAACATTACGCCAATGGATTGCGGAAATGAAGATTTCTTCCAGGGGGCCGTTTAGCCGGATCCGCTGGTTTTGCAACGACGGGAGTATTCTGCCCCCAAAGGCCTACGCCTGCAGAGATCATGACGGTGGGGTCCAGCACGGGGAATGGACCGATCGTGTTAAGCGCTTGCGCGCCGGCGGCTACTATGTCGCCAATATTCTGGCCGCCCTTGATCTGAGCCTGATAACAGATACCCCTGGCTATTCCGATCTTTATAATCAGATTTTAATTGAAAAGTTTTTGATTGCCGCCGACGACGGCTGGATCTTCCGCAAGGCACGCTATTACCGCGGGGCGGTTCAGGCCGAAAATGAAACTGCCATGGCTCGTGAGCTGTTGCTGGGTCTTGCCGGCAAGGACATCTGGAATTTACGTGGATTTATCCCGCTGAGGATGGGTGCAAACCTTTTGGATCATGGCGTTGAAACCACCAGTGTGGCAAAGGTTCGTCAACAATCTCTTGCGCTTTCCGAAAAAGATAAAGGTTTTTTGCCGCTGCGAGTCAAGATACATAATCAGCCGGATCACGAAGATGCTCAACGTGTCCGGGGCTATGCTGCAGGCATTGGAAATCCTGAACTGGCGGCGGAATACGAACATCTGGCGGTCGAAATTGATAGGGTGTTTGCTCCTGAATCCGCTTTCAAGCGCTTGCAGGATGTTAAAAAGAAACTCAGCGGCAAGAAAGAACTTGCCCGGGAAATTACGGCGGCGGTCACGACATTGGAAACAACCAAAGACCCAGGCGTACGGTTTGCAACCGCCTGCAGGATAATGGCCAAGATTAGAGAACAGCTTACGCACATTCCGCTTGCTGAACTCCGTTTGGCCGCAGTGGACGCCAGTTTGGCCATGGAGATAGAGCAGTACGCTGCGGGCAGGGTTCTGATGGAGCACTTACCGAGCGCCTCCCGCCGTGAACGATTACAGTGGCTTAGGGACAGCAGTTTCGCCATTTATGGTGCCGGTCTCATGTCGGCAATTCAGCTACAAGATATAAAAGAAACTCTCGCCAAAATCGACGGTGAAGCAATATCACTCGAAACCTACAAGGCAACTCTCGATTACCTGGCCTTAGTGCCGGGATGGGGTGACCAGTGGCTCCGTTTCCATTTTCATGAAAGTAAACTAAAATTGGCCGAGATTGAACCTTTGGGCAACCGCGTCATTCAGGATTTTTTAAGGGGAAGCCCTCTATTCTTTTACACTAATGTATTGGATAGTTTGCTGCGCGATGCCAATCAGCTTGTTGGATTACGCCACGAACTTTTCGGTCAAGACGTCGGTGCCGGATTGCGCAGCCTCAATCCCGGCCTCGCACGCGGTAAAATTCGCTTAAAATCTGCGGATCAACATCAAGACTTTGACCCGCAAGGCATATATTTGTTGTTGGAAACGTTTGCAGAATTGCCGCCGGTGGCCGGCATTCTGACTGCCGGCGAAGGCAATCCATTATCTCATGTGCAGCTGCTCGCACGCAATCTTGGTATTCCCAATGTAATTGTCGATGAGAACTTGATTCCTGAGTTGAAAGCCTACGAAGGTCAAGAAGTCATACTGGCCGCAAGTCCGGCCGGATCCGTTCAGCTCATGCTGGATAAGGGGCAGTTGGATCATGTCTTTGCGCAAAAGATGGGGTCAGCAACTATGATTCGTCCCGAAGTGCAAAAATTGGACCTCAAGACACGTGACTTTATCCCTTTAAGCCGGCTACGTGTCACAGACTCTGGACGTATTGTCGGTCCCAAGGCTGCCAATCTGGGTGAATTATACCAACATTATCCTGCAGCGGTCGCCAATGGTCTGGCCATCCCCTTTGGTTTTTTTCGCAGCATGCTGGAGCAGCCGACCCGAAACGGTACACAGACCATTTTTGAGTGGATGGAAGCTGAATATGCTAAAATACAGGCCATGCCGCCCGGCTCCACTAAACGTGATGAAAAAATGGAAACCCTGTGTCAACAATTGGAAGATTACATATTGAATGTCCAATTCGACGATGATTTCCGGCGGCGCTTGGCTGCCGCGATGGATACGGTATTCGGCCCGGATGGAACCTATGGCGTATTCGTGCGCAGCGATACCAATGTTGAGGACCTGCCCGGCTTCACCGGAGCCGGATTAAACAAAACGATCCCGAACGTGGTGGGCATTGAGAATGTTTTGGCAGCCATCCCCAAAGTTTGGGCATCGCCATTCAGCAAGCGTGCCTTTGCCTGGCGTCAGTCACACATGGATCTGCCGCAACACGTCTATGCCTCTGTGCTTCTTCTGCGCAGTGTGCCATCGGAAAAATCAGGAGTGATGGTGACCCGTGATATTGAAACCGGGGAGAAAACATGGCTTTCAGTCGCGGTGAACGAAGGGGTTGGCGGCGCCGTAGACGGACAAGCGGCCGAATCGTTGCGCATTAATGTCAAGACAGGTGATGTCCGTATGCTGGCACAGGCCACAGCCCCCTGGCGCCGGGTGCTGAAATCCAGTGGTGGCGTCGATAAAGAGCTGGTGGAAGGTTCTGAAACAGTGCTCAAACTGAATGAGATCCAGCAGCTTATCAATCTGGCGCAGGACTTGCAGCAGCGATATCCTTCTATTTTGGATGCCGGCGGAAACCCGGCTCCGGCCGATATCGAGTTCGGTTTTGTTAACAGTAAATTGCAGCTTTTTCAGATTCGACCTTTTCTTGAAAGCGTTCAGGCCCGCAGTAACGAGTACCTAAACGACCTGGATAAAGATATGAAATCCCATCTCAATCAAACGGTGAACTTGTATGAACCACCCTAATCCGAATAATCCGGAAATAACAGATTACAATCACCAAATTACAATATCCAAGTCTCAAATAAGGTCAAACGCCGTTTGTTTGTGATTTTGAATTTCGGTTTTTGTGATTTAGTCTTTTTAAATTTATATCGCTGAAACCTGCATCCGCCTCGTCGGAAAACCCAAGATCCCTTGCAACATGTTGTCAGGGAAAAAATGGATTAAGGGCCTAGTAGGGGGCCAAATGAAATATTATCTGGCATTTCTCTATGTTTTGTTACTCGTGTCTATTCCCGAACTGAGCGTTGCATATCCCCTGGACGCTTATCCTGAAACGGGAATTCGACGGATTGACGCAGACCGATTGGCGGTTCTGGGTATAAGGCGCGGTCGCCGTCAACCCCCTGGTGCGCTGCTGCCCACTAGTTTGGTGGATTTGCGGCTGCTGGACCACCAGGATATCGTCCTGCCGGAGCCCGATCCGGAATTTACCGTTAGCGTCCTTGGGCTTTTAGGAGACAAAGCGGACCACTATGGCTTTGCCGTTCTGGATCTTTCAGATCCCGACCATCCCCGGTACGCCGAACACCGTGCCGATTTCAGACAAAACGTCGGCAGCGTCGGTAAACTCGCGATTGCCGTGGGGGTTTTTCAGGCGCTGGCCGACTTATATCCGGATGACTTCGATGCCCGTAAGCGCCTGCTTCGTCAAACCGTCATATCGGCCGATGAATTCATCCAAAAGGACCACCACGAAGTCCCCATCTGGAATCCCGACAACGAAACCCTTCACATAAGAGAATTGCAGCAGGGTGATCAGGGATCCCTCTGGGAGTACCTGGATTGGACCCTTTCCGCCAGTTCCAATGCCGCCGCTTCGATGGTGATGAAAAATGCCATGCTGCTAAGACACTTCGGCAGGGACTATCCCGTCTCCAACGATCAAGCCGATCGATTTTTTGAAGAAACCTCTCGCAAACAAATGCGTCAGCTCTACGAACAGACTTTTCTTGAACCCCTCAGCCGCACTGGGCTGGACCTGCAGTATTTTCGCCAGGGTAGCTTTTTTACCCGCTACGCCAAACAACGCATATCCACCGGCTATAATAGTTACGGCACCGCCCGGGAACTCATGCGCTTGCTTTTGTTGATGGAGCAGGGACGGTTGGTGGATATCTTTTCCAGTCGGGAAATCAAGCGCCTGCTATACATGACCGGACGCCGCATCCGCTATGCCTCCTCACCCGCCTTGGATGATTCGGCAGTTTATTTCAAATCCGGATCGCTTTACAGCTGCAAAGACGAGCCGGGATTCAAATGCAAAAAATACCACGGCAATGTCAAAAACAACATGAATTCGGTGGCCATCGTGGAAACCCCTGCCGGGGTAAAACATTTGCACTATCTGGTGACCTTGATTTCGAACGTGCTATACAAAAATTCCGCGGTGGATCATCAGACCCTGGCAACGTATATCCACCGAATTATCGAAGCGGACCATCCAGCGAAACCGACCCAGCCTGGTCAGCTTCCGCCGGAGTTGACCTTTGGCAGTAACCTGATCGGCTTCAGCAAGATGCAGGAAGAACGTGTACAAATCGCGACTGCACAGGCGACCCTTTTGGAACTGGGCTTCGATGTCGGCAAGATCGATGGGAAATTGGGACCCAAAACGACAAATGCCATCAAGGCATTCCAAATAAAACAACATATGAAGGCGGACGGGAAAATTACTGAGAAATTGTTGGAACAGCTTAAAACGGCCGTTGAAAGATTGCCGCCGGCGGATCCTTCGCAACCGGTGCGTGTACCGGAACAATAAGAGGATCCGAAACCCTGTGAAATCTTCCAAGCTGGATAGATTCCTTTGTCTTTTCACGGAGGTACAAGCAGGGGAGGGCGCCACCGCCATGCTGTTGTTCGCCAACGTCTTTCTCATTCTGTGCGCTTATTATTTTATCAAGCCCCTGCGGGAGGGATGGATCGCCGTTTCAGATATCGGCGGACTTACCAAGATGGAGGTCAAGGCTTATTCGAGCTTCGGGCAGAGTCTTCTGTTTATCCCTGTGGTATGGTTTTACGGCCGCCTTGCCGATCGATGGCGGCGGAGCGCCCTTATTACCCGCTCAACGATTTTCTGTATATCGAACCTGGCTGTTTTCTGGGCGATTCAGCCCGGTTTTTTTATCGAAAACCTTCCGTACTCGGGCATCGTCTTCTATCTCTGGGTCGGCATGTTCGGGGTATTCATGGTCGCCCAGTTCTGGGCCTTTGCCGCCGACCTCTTCACCAAAGAGCACGGACATCGCCTGTTTCCACTAATTGCCATCGGGGCCACAGCGGGAGCTGCAAGCGGATCGTGGATCACCAGCGTACTGGTGGACTCCGGACTTTTAGGTGCCGAGTGGCTCCTTATGGTGGCAATGATACCGCTGACGGCGTCCATTGCACTCAGCAAAATTTCAGATCGTCGCAAACCGGTTCATATTGTCCGGACGGAAGCAGCCCCTGAGCCCGACTTTGAAAATTTGGGACGTAGCGCCATCTCCATCGTTTTCTCCAGCCGCTTCTTGATCGCCGTCGCCGTGATCACACTGCTTTTGAGCTGGGTCAACACCAACGGCGAAAACCTGCTTTTCCGGGTGGTCCAGGAGTTTCTGACGAGGAATGCACTCCAGGAAGGCATCACGACTTCAGAGGCGCTTTTGATATTCACTCGGGACGGAACCACGGCCTTCTACGGTGACTTTTATTTCTGGGTAAACATTATCGCGTTGATTCTTCAGGCCTTCGTGGCCTCGCGACTTCTTAAATTCGGGGGCTTCGGTGTACTTTTACTAACAATGCCTGTGGTTGCTCTGATCTCCTACACCGCCATGGCCTTCGTGCCGGTCCTGGCCATCGTCAAAGTAATGAAGGTTGCGGAAAATTCGACCGACTACTCCATTAACAATACGGCACGAAACGTCCTGTGGCTGCCTGTTTCGGCGGAGATGAAGTACAAGGGTAAACCAACCATCGATTCGCTTTTCGTTCGCATCGGTGACGGAATTGCCGCCCTCACAGTCCTCATCGGCGTCCAGTTTCTCGCCCTATCGACCCAATCCTTCTTCGTCCTGAACGTAGCGCTGGTCCTCATCTGGATCGCCTTTGCGTTCGTGGTGATCCGTGAGCACCGACGCCTGCCGGAGATTCGTGACTAGGACGAAAAGGATACGATTGAAAATCCGATTTACGCGCACTCTCTTGCGTTTATCTATTTGGTGTGTTGCACAGAAAAAATCATTTGCGTACAGCATACTTACATGTATAATTACACACTATTTCGACTGTGCCTGAAATGTGCCCATAAGGATCAAATGGGACCTAATTTTTATAAGATTTCGACACACGGGAACAAAAGATAGCCAAATCGTTATTAAGGTGCCTGGGTGGCGGAACTGGTAGACGCAAGGGACTTAAAATCCCTCGGGGTTTATCCCTGTACGAGTTCGATTCTCGTCCCGGGCACCAGCAATAGAAAGGAATTCAGCTTTTTGGTTGGGTTCCTTTTTTATTGCAAAAATATTTCTTTATACCCCTATTTCTAGCCTTTCGAAAAATAAAACCCCCACCAAATCTGGAAGGGTTTTATTCAATATGTCTAGTTGATATAGTCACTTTAAGAATGATTCACGACGTGTCCATCTTCATAGCAGGCACCTGAATAATCGTTTCCCAAATTCTTTACAGGATTTCATCTCTGCAAATTCCCTGCATATGAAATGAAAAACCACCTTAAAACAGTGGGCATTGGATAGGTCTTTTCAATTTGACACTATCAGACATATCAGTAGACATTGTAATTCATAATAAAAAAGGCAGGGCCGTTTCTGACCCCGCCCCATGCATATTATTTCACAGTTTTTTTATGTGCGGTATCTTCGGCCTGGACTGTAAAGGTGTGTACCCAAAGACTCAAAGTTACAGATTTAACATAATGTTACTAAATCATATTTTCTGTACAGTGCCTCAGATAATAGTTACACCTAACTGATAAAGCGCTAACAGATCCATTGCAATAGCCACTCCCCAATGAGCCAGAACGCCAAACCAGAAATGGTTATGTCTCAAAGCTAGATACCCCAAAGTTAGCCCTGCGACAATGGCTCCCATTGATTCCAGGAAAGGCTTTGGATAGTGACTCATTACATAAGGGATTACCATAATAAATAATGAATAGTAACCAAAATGTTTACGTAAACCAAATAGCATATAACCACGCCAGAAGCTTTCCCCTGATAAGAAATATAATCCATAAAAAAGCTCGAAGATAATTAAATGATGAAAAGCAACCTGTTTTCTAAAAATTATACTTTTAAAAATTGGATAATAATTAATAAAGGAATCCTGAAGGGATGCCACATAGACCAAAGGCAGCACCAATAAAAATAAAAGAAAATATCCCCAGCTGCTCTTTACAGTCTTCGGCAAACCATAACCAAAATCTTTTAAGTTACTCCTTAAAACGACTTTTACTAAAACAATGGGAAGCACCATTCTAAATAAAACACTACATACGAAACAATAAAAAATGGGGTAAAGAGGAGTAAAGGAAGACCTCGGAAAAATTCCAGTTAGATTTCTGATAAAAAAAGGAGTTCGTCCAAAATACCAGAACAATGTAAAAATGATCAAACTGGATAAAATAACAAAAGTGGGCTGAAAGGAAATTTTATTATTAAAATGATTCATTGATAATAATTGAGTACCAACTCCATCAGTTGCTGGAGACTATTCGGCAGGGTATTGCATATTACAGAAGTCTCAATCCCAATAGAGCTTGTCACAATCAGGAGCGTCAGTGCCAATACATGAAATCATATATCTATCCCTATCCGTCTTATTCTAGGCGTCAACAACTGCATCTTTATCTGTCTCTATATCCTCAACGGTCACAGATTGTTGAGGATAAGCAGTTGATAAGTTATCGATTTTTAACCCGGGCTGAAAACCGGAACAGTTGCATTAAACCATCCCTAATCCAGACAAAAAAGTAACGTATAATGAATTCCGTGACAAACTGTCAACGGAAAATCAGACTAGTCAATGAGTTACTTCTCGTAGTCAAGATTTCTTGCCATAATGTGAATTCTTGAAAGGACAATTACCAGTTAAGATGTGCACTGGCAATAGTAACTTGATTGGAGGGACCGCTAGTCTAAGTTGATAGCAGCTATTTACAGTATATAACAAAAGGAAACAGGGTCATTTCTGACCCTGCCTGAATAAACATTAACTAAAAATTATTAATTGAAAATCTCTATCGTAAAATTTTTGTGTACTTTGAGCCTTCCAGAGTCAAGTTGTACATCAAACCTTTGTTGCCGAACACAAAGCCAATAATCGGGTCCTTGATATTGTTGGTATCAATCGTCCCGCCTACACCCAATTCGATCAGGGCCACTGAGCCGTCAATGCCTGCTTTCCAGCCTTGGCTCTCCCGGAACTTTTTCAGAGCGTCATCCTGCATAAAGACAATGATAATCCTTTTTGACTGAGCCCCAAGCTGGAAGCCTATGGAAGCTGCTGCTGTGCTGTAATAATCAACGGTCTTGCCGCCGATACGCAGGGCTCCTTCACCGTATTCACCACCAATTCCAAAACCGGCTTTTAATACACTTGGAAAAACAAGAACACCCATAGCATTTTTCAGAAACTCTTTGCCCCCCTTGACGTCCTTATCAAACTGTTCCAGAGCCACATCAACACTTATGTCAATTTCCTTGGCGGATTTTGCAAATGCCATGCTTGATCCGATAACCAATGATAGGCACAGAAACAAAACTCCTGACAGTGGCAATAGATTATTCTTATTTACTTCATGAGATTTCACTTGATGTCCCCCTGGTGAATTTGCATACCTTAGATTAAGCGTATACTACAGGTCATAAATTATTATTGCCACAAGCTTAACTTTTCATCCTTTAAAAACAAGTAAAGGTTGCCAGTGAACATGGCAACCTTTTAGGAACGATTAACGACTCAAAAGAGATAGCAGCAAGCTTAAATTTCAACAAAACAATAATTGATAACAACTTAAAAGAATTTGCACGAAAAATAAAAGGGACCCATAAAGGTTCCCTTTTATCCCGGCAAAAACACAAGATCAAGTTATCAAAATAATTTTACTACGGACATGCTGGGAGTGGTCCTCCTTGATAACCCATTTCATTCAGATAACTAACGCAGTCACCTATGTTAATAAAACAATCGCTAAAGGCAAAACCTTTATAATTATCAGCCAGTTGAGCATACTTGCATTCACACACCCCTGGTACATCTGCCTGATTGCAGGCATTTACTATTGATATGCATTGACCCAAATTCTTATATACTCCCTCCCAGCCTGGATCATTTAACCGGCATTTACATACTTCATTAGCACCTGCAAAATCCGGTTCCCATGGCACTGGACATGCAGCAGCAGCAATCATTGGAATAGTTAAAAATAACGTAACCAAACTTATCAAAAGAAGTAATCTTTTCATAATTACCCTCCAATAATTATTTATCAGTATACTTATTAAGCCCAAATTGCCTGCAAATACACTGAGACAGTTTTCTTTTTAAAAAAACAAAGGCCTCCCTAGGAAAAAAACTTTCCCAAGGAGGCCTTAAAATGGCTCTTTTAAAATAACCTCATACATTAGAGTTAAACTCCTTTAGAGGTCTATTAAATAATATAAAAACCCAACGCCCGCTAGAAATGAATATGATTTTATTTAATACAAATATAAAAATATTAAAATACAACTACAGGATTAATTTGAGGAGTAGCTAGATGTTAGGGAGTATGTGTAACTTAGTACCTTAGTGGTATAAATCTTATTCAAAGCCACGAATAAAATAATATGTATTTGTATTTCAGCTAATAATATTTGTGATAAAATACCAATTGATATGCAAGCAAAGGATGCCACAATGTGTTAGGAATAGGGCATTAAGCGAATTGCAGATTGCTTGCCACAATCTTGAATCACAAATAAAAAATTATCAGTTAAGGTGTGTACTGGCAATAAAAAAACCCCGCCCGAAGGCAGGGTTAATATATCCAAAAAGTTATTGAAGCTATTTATTGCTTACAAAATTGAAAAAACAACGATATGTCCCCAAAATCTCACCATTCTCAATATTCCGTATTTGCACCTTCGGTAAATACCAGATATTTGTTCCCTTTTCTTCACACCATGCTTTTCCAACTTTAGTGAGTGGAACATCCCTATCAGGATAAGGAATACTCATATAGTTTTTTCCCGAAATATAAGCAAATACGCTGTAGTCTAAGCGGACTTCAAGTTTTGCATTATCGTTAAAAACTTGATAGATGGTCTTTTTAAGTTTTTCTTGAGCTGCGGAAGTATCTTTTAGCAC